>ENA-OREN01001863-OREN01001863.1-marine-metagenome-genome-assembly--contig:-NODE-1863-length-23200-cov-4.237729_pt1 | contig 23200 bp, 24 predicted proteins | sample MGYA00248624_ERZ508555 | MGnify/ENA primary metagenome ERZ508555 (study PRJEB26222, sample SAMN06267773) | marine metagenome | isolation source: Saanich Inlet, British Columbia, Canada | place...
GCAAATGCTGAATTGTATGTTACTGTTACTTTATCATCACTCCCATCAAACACCATAGGCTTATTCTGTCTCACTAATCCTACTTGTGCTATGTCGGTCTCTGCTTTAACCCATGTAGCACCTGATATTGTGCCGTGATTCTGATTACCGCTTCCATCATAATTTGTTGTGCCTGAACCTTCCTGAAGTGGAAGCCATAGTTTAAGATTACTCGATGCAACACCAGTAGGTAGGATCTGTTCTGGGTTAAGGTACATCTCTTGGATTTGGGCTTCTGTTAGAGCTGAGTTGAATACTTTAAGGGATGATAAACTACCCCCAAAAAATGTACTATTACTGCCAAGCCTTCCAATCTGAAATTTATCTGCACTCGACGCGTTAGCGAATGTGAGAGTTCCTGTAGCAACAGATACACCATCAATATATAAAACTTGTGCAGATGCGGTTGTAGTAAATGCTATATGATGCCATTTGCTATCATTAATACTTGGGTTATAACTAACTGTTCCATGACTTGAACCATTCCAAACTAAAGCAACCACATCACCAGCCGTGCTATTAACTCTGATACCAAGATTGGAACTACCTGCTCCCTTTTGATTTTGTAGGACATAAGACTCATCGCTATCTGTGTTTTTAATCCAAACTGAATAAGTAACATTATTGCCTGTAATGGTAGCATTACTTGCCCCAGCCTCCACATAATCATTACTCCCATCGAAACTAAGTGCAGTCCCACTATGTAACGTGCCGTAATTATCTACTACATCAGGTGCGGAATCAAATATGCGTGGCTTAGATGGTGCGTTACCGCCATATACTGTAGCGTTAAGCGTACTTCCATTATTAGTGCCATTGTTGCTACCATGTGCATCATTATAATCAGCATCAAGCCCGTACCAACTCACTAAACTAACTTGGTCTGCTGAACTTAGGTCTGCGTACTTCTTATACATGATGCCTTGTACTTCTGATGCGGATAAGGCACGACTCCAGATTCCTACGTTTGCTAATTTTGATTGGATACCAGCACTATAACCGCCATTATTCCTTGCCCCAAAATACGCATCATAACCAGTTGCTGTTGCTAAAGTCGCTCCTGTGCTACCTGTGTGGATTAATAATCCATCTAAATAAACCTTAACTGTCGTTGAGCCATCATAGGTGTAGGTTAAATATGCCCACTTATTTGCAATCGCAGACCGAGATGTAGTTGTATCAACGTCTGTATATGACCCGCCAGCATTAATCATTAAGGAGATAGTGCCACTTGAATTTATTCTGGGTGCAAAAAAATAGCCTCCTGTTAGTGCATATCCAAAACTCAAAAAATAATCATCACTCGCTGAAGCATTATCTAAGTGTGTCCAAAATGACACCGTTCTTGCATCTCCGCCATTTGGGAAATTAGATGTGTCATCAAGATTAGTATAATCATCTGTACCATCAAACGAAGTAGAGCCTGAAGATGCGTGGGAGACTTTATAATCGGAGTTCTTACTGAACGGATAATATAATTTAAGACCATCCTTTATCCAGGGTAGGAAATTTCGCCTAACAGACGTTAAGGCACTTGAAAGACCTAAAAACATCTTAGTATAAAAAAACTATATCATTTGTTCCTGGCGCGGTATCATCTGATGCGTGTCTTGCACCAGTTGCTCTTACTGGTAAGATTGATCCGTCAGCCGTGTTCTCAAAACGAATCCAAGAACCATTTACATAAAATTCATAATCATCACCTACACCTATGTATATAGAACGACATTCATCGTTAGTGGCGTTGGCATTGGTGATTCCTGCTGCGGATGCTGCAGGTGTTACTGCTTTTTGGACTGAGAAGTCTCTGTATGATGCCATATTTTCCTCGCTGTTTAATTATTGCAACGCCCTAAGCCTATGGTAGGCGTGACTGGGCTGTTAATTCAATATTAATAACGAGTTATGGGGATGATTGTTCCTATTATTTATTCTTTTAACTCTTGGAAAGATTTTTGGAAAGAAGCAGTGATAAATTTTGCCATATCTGCATTAATATCTATATCACGATTTTTAGCACTTCTTGCAATATTACTTATACCACCATGTAATCTAATAATTGATTTTGCCCACTTATCCATCCCCTTTTGATCGTGTGCTTCCAGCGCATTAAAAAACCTTGTATAATATTTGGTTCTTACACCTGTGTTGGCAGCAGTAATAACCTTATCTACATCCACACCATTCAAAGCAGCAGCATCTATAATATCACTACCAATCTCTGATAAATCTCTAATGAAATTTGGTTGTTTACTAAGAGATATGTATTTGGGGTCTGCATACAAATCATAAGCGTGTTCTAAAGATCGGATTGCCTTCCACTTTGTCATACCTTTAGATAAGGGTGCGGTAAAGGCGAAGTTATTTCCCCGCCAGGCAAATGGGACAAACTTCCCAGCAATAGACTTGGCTCTCTGATAAGCCTCTATACCCGCACTCTCAGGCAGTCTCAACCATGCTTCGTTATCCTTGAAGTCAGTCCCGAAATCGGGTGACTGCAATTCAAACATTTGCTCAAAAGCAACATGGACAGCAGGGGATGCTTTGCGAAAGATGGTAGTCATTGGGTCTTTCACCCAACCCACTACTTCACGCGCCTGTTTTCCAAAATGCGTATAATATCTTTGCTTATCATTGGGGTCGTGCCAGGGGAGTTGGCGCATGAGAGGTGTTATATCTATATCCATCCATTCTTTACCCACTTCATTATCCCAGACAAAGGGTTGATCTCCAAGTTCTTCATCTCCAAATGCCTGGTGAATCCCATACTGTATTATTCCAGCAGTACCAATTAAGGTGGGTATCATATTTCTCCAATATTGTAACTGAAGATTTCTTCTTACTGGATTCTTGACTTTTGTTGCTGTTTTAGTCGCAATATTAAAGTTTGCTAATGTCCAATCTGGAGCAAGTATAGCAAGTTGTAGTGCCTGTTGGACTTGGGGGGTTGCCCACAATTTTGATTCCCATTCTAAACCGCCATAAGCATCGTTTAAGTAGGATGCGACAGTTTCCTTGACGTATTTAGGATCAAGGTGTGGGTATTTCTTTAATGACATCTCCACAACATCATAGTATGAATATGCTTTTAATCCTGAATGATACCGTTCCCATAAATTCTTGTCCCACCATTGATTAAACTTTCTTACGTTTTTCAATGCAGCTTTGCTAAACGGGTCTTTTGACCTTGCTTCCAGCGTCATCAGTTGCTTGGCGATTTTAGTAACATGGGCATCAGACGTTGCCTCCATCGTTAATCCATGTTCAATCGCATCTTTTAGAAACTCCGCATCTCTCATTAACTTCATGCCAATTTTATGAGGTCTTTGTGCGGTAATGCGCTTCCCACTAATAGGGTCTATTTCACCAATAACTAAAAGCCCCCTAACTGGATTTTTACCACGCGCTAAAACTGCTTGTGCGCTTTCTGTTAGAGACCCATGATGAAACAAGCTAAAGGATAGAGACATCTTTTTACCAACTGCATTAAAAGTAGAAAGAGCATTATAAAACTTATTATTCCATATATCTCCATACATCATATCTATGACTGGTTTTATATCTGGATGAACCATAACGCCACCATCCCATAATACCGTTTTACCGTCAGAAAGTTTCTTGGCATAAATTTGATTTAAGATATTGTTGTTAACATGAACATATCCATCTGGCGCATCTTTTGGTTTTGTAACCAATGGCTCACCTTCACCAGTGACCATGCTTTTGAGATCAAATGCGAACTTCCTATTCGTGGCTACTCTCCAATTCATTTCAGACCACATTCTATGTAAGGTGGATACATTCTGAGTTATTGGAGTTAAGCCCAGCTTCATTGCTTCTTCGAGGTTAGGGATTTGCCTTTGTCTCGCATTTGGGGAATTTTTTAGAAAACGATTTCTCGCATTAGTCATTTTTTCTTTTGGTGCAGTATAAAAGTGAGCAAGATAATTGTCTATTAACTTGATATACTCATCCTTCCCCGTATCTTTGAGATAATTATTGATAGACTGCCTTGCATCTTCCTGAACCCTGCGATACTCATTTAATACGTCAGTTTTTTCTTTGGTCATTCTGCGGTTAACATCAACATAGCTATCTCCCACGACCTCTAAGTTGCCTATCTTTTCAACAGAAGCACCAATATCATTTAAATCACGGTCTGATAGTCTTTCTTCCCAATCACTTGCGTTCCTATATGCTTTGGCAACATTAGACTTTTTCTCTCTTACCGCCTGAAGCATCACACTTTTAGATTGTTCCGCGATAGATAAATCTGGTGGAATCTTACTGGATTCATTAGGCATATTTGGGGTGGTACGTCTGCCCGTTATTAGATCATATTGCCTATTTACCTCTTCTGGGGTCATAGGTTTTGTAGAATTAAAAAGTTTTTTAAATCCCTTAACGCCATCCTTAATCATCTTTGCCGTAGGAATACCTGTAAACGCATTTAATTCAATCCCAAATTTATCTATTGATTCATTTTTCAGAGATGTTTCAAGCTCAGATGCACGGTTAATAGAGTTTTGTATATTTCGTGCCTGAGTTTCGGTTAATCCTCCTTCTTTTAATTGTCCTTCCTGAACTTTAATTGTGGTACTTAGAGCATTAGCTTCTGTTTGTAACTTATTTACCTGTTCTACTTTATATTTTGGCACAGATGGCTCAATACCAGTGGGTTGACCTTTTAATGATACCACAACTGGTAATTCTGTAGATGGTACAGAGATTTCCTTTTTGACTGGAATTAGTGCAGATGGCGTAAATGGTTCACCAACGAGTACGGGTCGGGGGCTTGGTAGAGCTGGTGCATCCTTAATAGGGATTTGTGATTGTACTTCAGATACAACTTCAGGGCTTCTATTAACAGCGTCCCGAATAAGTTGTGCTTCCATCGGATTCTCTTTAAACACCTTCACCATATGAGACACTTCAGGACTCATATTACGCATGACTTCCTTATTTGCAATACCTTTCTCGACTGCAAGAGCCGTCTTTGCGGTATTGACTATTTGATCCGCTTTAATTTTTGCTTTATGTGGTATTTTAGGTGATGACTTTGCCATTAAAGCTGCGAACACGGGGAGAGTAGGATCATCATAAACTTCGTCAATAACACGCTGACGTTGTTGGGGTGTAGCTAATGGGCTGAGATAAATGAGAGCATTGTTAAACCAATGATTTGGAAATTCAACCAAACCCTTCCCTGTTGACCAAAGTGATTGAATCCACCCAACATCCTTTGCCATTTCTTTAGTATGTTCTGCTATCTCTGCGGGGATTAGGGGAGCATTGAGTATTGCGGTTGTAGTGTTTGCTGCAAGTCCTTCAACCGTTTTATCACTTGGCTCTTCAACACCCATAAATCGTTCTATTCTATTTTTACTCCACTCGCGGAATGAAATTTCATCACCTTGTTCTCGCCTTTGCTGGAACTCTGCTTCTTTCTTATCAAAGCGAACTTGTGCTTTAGTTGGTGGCTTTTGTACATCTGTATCAGCAAATGTTCTGCTTTGATATGATGGTAAGAGAGCTTCCACACCAGATGGTACTGAGATGTCAATACTTTTTTTCTTCTCTGGTTCTGCTGTAGGACTTAAATCTATATCACCTACTGCATTGGGGAATTTCTGAAAAAACTCATCTTTAAGAGTAGATGGTATCACATATCGGTCTTTACCAACCACTAAATTTAAAGCGGGGACTGCTTTAGGGAACGCTTTTAAGAAACCTTCCTTTTCGCTTTCTGGAATGTCATAGGCTTTCTTATCTACTAAATAGAATTCTGGCATATCATTCTTTTGTTAGTTAATCAGAAATTCATCAAAGTTTCCACCTGCGGGATTTGATTCGCCTGGAACTATTGGCGATACATCTTCACCTGCGTCTTTCAACAAACGCTGCCAATGTTTTGCGTCTTTTACTGCATCTGGGTTGATGTTACCAAAACCATCATACATATTTCTTTTAGCAGCATTAAGCTGTATATAAAATCTCTTAATTTCCGCACTTTCTGATGATGTCGTTTTTGGGGCGGAACGAGTGGCTCTCGATGTTTCAACCCATTCTGGTTTGCCAGTCTCAAGGTTCATCTGATATGTATTTGTTACAACATCGGTATCTCCCAGGACGTCCTCCGTATCGCCTAACTCAAATTTCTTCTTAGGATAACGCTCTTCTGGTAAAGTTATGCCCAATGCTTCAGCGTATGGATTAAGTATAGAATCATCTAATGCACCCAACTCAACCACTTCATTAACCCCAATCTGCGGGTCTGAATACAGATTCATATTCAATTTATATGCTATGGTTTTTAACTTCTTCTGCAATTCCTGCTCTTCAACATTATTTGCCATTTGGAGTATTGTATTTCCGTAACCTTTAGCAACCGTTGCGCGTTCCTGTGTCAGTTTTTTATTTGCATCCCGATCTCTAATCATTTGCTGCAGGGCTGCTTGTCCACCCGCTTGAATACCTTGCCCTAAGCCAGATGCAAAACTTGCTGCCACTGCCTGACCCATGCTTGGTCTTTTCTTTACCTTGAACTTGAAAGCCATTATTTTACCGCCCAATCGTAGTTGACCATCTTAATTCCATTGATCTCTACCACCGCTTTTTTATTCACCTTCTCTACATCCTGAGCCATTAACCCGATCTGAGGCGTATTGCCCCCTTTATAATTAAAGAGATACACTGGTAAACCATTATCAAGTGAGCCTACCTGAGATATATTCTCTTTCACTCTACGGTCAGATGCTGTCACTAAGGCTGCACCTGCACCTTGACCTAACCCGCCAGCAAATTGACTAAGGGCAGCTTCCCACCACTCAGGTTGTGCGTCTAAAGTAGCCTGGAACTGAGCGCGGTCTGTTTCTTCACCCGTTAAAAATTTACGCATTGCGTCCGATAACTGCTGTTGATTGTATTCAGCACCAATTTGCCCAGGTATAAACTGCGCTAACTGTTCCTGTGTTTTTGCCTTACTGCCAGTGATATAATCCTGTAAACTACGTTGACCACCTTCCTGTATCTGCGGTACTATAGCTTCCACTTGTGATTGGTCACCGCCAGTACCAAGAATAGAACGCTGAAGTTGGCTCATTAGTTGACCTTGTTGTCTTGCGCTTCTGTTTGCCGCAAGTTCTTCACGAAGTTTTCCAGCTTCTGTGATCCTTCCTTCAAACTCTGCTACATTTTCTTCTAATCCAGAAACACGATCTAATTCATTTGCTGCTTCAATAGCCTTTTCTCGGTCCGCATAAGCCCTACCATCACTGGTATAGTACAATCCTGTTTCAGCCTTATACTCTATTCCATCACCCGAAAGGTCTGATATTCTTGTTGTTTCAAGCTGGTCTTTATCTGTTTGTGCTTTTTTCCAATCTTCTGCGTGTCTAAGAGCATTAGCCTCCCGCGTATTCCCAGAAACTCCTTCACCTTCAAACATCTTTGTTGACCATGACTTAACCGTTTGACCTGTATTAGTGTCAATAATGACAACACTATCTCTTCTTGTAATTATTTTATATCGTTCCATAACTTATCCTTATAAGTTGTTGTTTTTATTAAGTTTCATTAAATACTTGAAAAATACGATGTTGCCTTACCTTGTTTTGTGGCATTTAACCCACCAGGGAACACAGTCTGCAATATGTAAACCACATAGTATTCATCCATACTTAAAGTCGCGTTGACCACAAGATTCCCTAATCCTATGCTTTCAGTGTCGGCTACCACTACAGAGAATGACAATGGTGTTATCACATTTGCAAACGTAGTGTTGGATGGAGTGGCAGATTGTACATAGAGAGTAAATGTATAGGTGACATCACCACCTGTTGTATTAACGGGAGTCCAGATTACAAAATTGATATTTTTCAATTTACACCCAAATGGAACAACAAAAAATCTCCCAGAACTACCGTTGATTTCGTTTACATCTCCTGTGCCGTACTGTAAATAATTAATCTGCGGTGTGTTATCAAAATTTGCTGTAAAAGAATGATGCACAGCCCAATTCTCTTTACCAATTAATGCTGCCAACAGGTCTTGATTAATCTGCAATAGATAAGGTGCAAGATATTTTGCGATATTATCCTTAACCACGTTCTCAATATCAAACTTTCTTTTATTCTGTGCGGTTTCAAGTTTACCAGCATCCTGCATAGAAATAAACTGCCATTGGTTATTAGCCTTAATAGCATAATAAAAGACACCATTATGAATACAGCCACCAGTATCCCCATCTTCACCTTCAGATGGTGAATAAAACCCCTGCTTAATATCCAGCATAGAGTTCTGTTTTTTCTCTAATGCAATATCCAGTTTATCTTGGTCAATAGACATTATGGATTACTCCCAAGAATCTGATAATCAACATCCATAGATTCTAATATAAAATCTGCTGCTGTAGATTTGACTAAAAATGCAACTGTTTTAGCAAGCACTGATACTGGTTGACTCTCCACATCTATTTCTCCTTGAGTAGAGAAAGTGAGTATGTTTGTGGAATCTGACCCATCTATTTCTATATTGACTTGTACCGTAGCAGATGATTTATAAACCAAATGAATCTTTGAAATGCGTTTCTGCTGTTCTGGCGATCCAAAATCAAATCGTTTGGTTTTAACGTAAGCAGTTGCTGTACTCTGGCTACCAGTATTACATTCATTAATTGAATATTCAGGACTATCAAAATCAAGAAATTCAGGTCGTAAATTGCTATTGAGAACAAAATTACTCATTAAATCTGAGAGTCCGATTGCGCGCTTCACCCAACTGCCATTATCCACATTCATTACATAGGTAGTACCCACATTATAATCATACACTACAAGAATCTCATTATCTACTGCATCATAACCTACTTTTGGATTAACCAGCGTTAAGCCCTGCCAAGTATCCCTGATAGCATAAGACAACTCTTTAACAGATGAAGGTGTGACAGCAGATATGCTATGTTTATTAGCACAAACTAAACCAAGTGGTGTTTCAAAAACCGCACCCTTACTTGCTGCACCTACACCTACATAATGACGCTCTAACTGATGTCTGGCATTATACACATAAGTATTTTTTGTTTTAAAAACAAATAATCTGCCTCGGTACTCAATGAGTCGTGTAATCTCATCTCCGTCATTCCTGCCTACATCAAAATACCGCCCTGGTAATATTTCATCCAGCTTAAATGGGTCAGTAAAATAAATACGATTCTTTTCTCTTGCAGTCTGTTCATTCTCATCAGCCGTATCCACATCCGCATAATAAGCACGATTACCAACAACCGTAGATGTATTCCACTTAAAAGCCCCCTGAGAGACGATTCTCGTCTTTGCTGCGCGTCCAGTCAGAGAGTTGTAGGTAGATAGTTTTAATCCGTCAAAAGGGATATACCATGTGGTTACTTTAGTTGTATCTATATCATGTGTAGTAATTCTGTTTGGTTTATCAATATTGCCTGTATTGGCTGTGTATTTTGCAAAAACACGATTAATATTTTTATTGGTTGCAAAACCAACTGCGGAATCACTGGAACTCGTAGTATAGGCATGATACGCACCAAGCCGATTGAACTGTGTACCAAGTCCACTATCATTAGTTTCTTTCCTTGATAAAATAGCAATATCGTTGCTGGCTGTACTATCAAAATTAGTCCCAGAACCTGTCCAAGCAGTAGTGGAACTGACGAATGGTGGATCAAGTGCGCTGGTTACATCATCCAGGGTGGAGGATTTTGGACAAGGCATTAAGTAGCCATAATTTTTCATAGCAGTGGTATTATATGAATTAGAACCATAAAACTTTGCAGTATTGGATGATGAACCTGTAAATTGTGTATCTGGAGACTGCGCCAATGGACTATCAGCATAACCCCTATTCATATCCACTGTTTCTACCAAATACCAGTCTGGATCACCTTTCGGCTGCCAATAAATATTAAGACCTGTAATTCTTGGATTATGATAGCCAGCAGATGTAATACCGTTTAAGACCAGGTTTATAGCCCTTGCCTTTTGCGGAGAGCTTCTATAGTAGATGGCAGTACCAGATGTATGTTCCTGGGGCTGTGACCTTAACTGACCTCTGCGTACATACAGCGTATTACTGCTGATATACTTGATAAACATAATTTCTTCATCAACCTTGATATAAGTATATTGAGAGAAATCACTGCCATCTGTAACAGAAAAATTATCCCCTGTTTCAGATAAATCTGCACTGATAGTATCATTACTATCTACTTCTTCATCAGAACCTTTTTCCACTTCAAAACCGCTAATACCAATATTACCATCGGAGTCTCTTGATAGTTCTGACTCCTGAACATAGTCATATAAATAAGTTAAAGCATACCTGTCTGCTGGATCGAATGTTTCATTATCCATTGCATTATCCCAGGCATTATGCTCATCATTCTCTGTAGCACCATCATCATACTTATGTCTTGGTTCATAGACAAATAAACCCACATCAGCATCGGCTGACAAGTCATCACCACCATCGTGAGCCATGCTCATTTTTACAATAGTGGGTGCTTGAACCCCTGCATCTTTTAAAAACCAGTCATCAATAGTCTGGCGATGCTGTGGATAATGATATTTGGGGAGTTGATTTTCAGCAGCCAGACCTGTACTCTGTCCTAAAACATTACGCTTAATATGTCCATACCATTTGCTACGATTTCCAAAAGCACCGTCAGATATTCTCAAGACCTGATTGTGAACCAAAAAATCAAAAACAGGTGTACCTGATGAAAAATCCGATGAAATGACACTCCAACTACCTCCAGTACCAGTAGATACATCCTGTCGTTTAACTGTAGAATCATTGCCAACTACCCACCAGACCGTTGAAGTATCAGCATCGGAAGCATCCTTTTCTGTGCGATATGATGCAAATTCTGTAGCTACTTGAGAGCCTAACTCTTCTGCACTCTTAGCAGTTAAACCTTTTGGTTTTTCTACACGACCAGGTTTCTTGTTTACTGCTTCAGTAAAAGTCTGGTACTGATTTTCCTGTAAATCAAACTCAGACTGATTTGTGACTAAACCGCCTGAGAAATCCCTAATACTCAATCTTGGCATTAGAAATCCTTATAAGATACTGTGATTGAACTCTCTCCTGCCCGTGACTGACGATCTAAAATAATCTTATCTTTCCACTCATTCCATTCATTTTTAAAATAAGGGATTAAATTAATATCTCGCAGTCTTTCTACTACCTTCCATGATGCGTAATACACTAAAGCCTCATGGAATCTTACATCAATCATTGGAACATCAGCATCGGATGATAGTGCAGTTGGTATATGATAATAATAAATCTTTATTTCTTTTGCGGCTGATGGTGTGGGAAATATCCCGATAAAATTCTGTCTTATATAATAACCGTAAGATGTGGTCAAATTAATATCTGCAATGTCGCTACCAATGTTTTCTATCTGACTGACACCAATTCTGTCCATCCTATTACCATCATAGTCCACCCTGTAAATGCGAATCATATTAATAAGATCAGATGATCCTGTAGTAGTGCCATCTTCCACCTTTGACCATGTGCTTATATCTGTAGTATCATCAATCATCTGATACTCAGCAGTACCATCCACTGCATTTCTGGTAGCATAACCAGAGAAAAGATTGGCTTCATCTGCCAACATATTATGACCTTTGTTAATAAGGTCAGTTAATGTGGCATCAGTCACGGTAGTTGTGCTGGACACTCCAGTAATAGCCCTGATTTCTGTCCTAATGACTGAGAGTTGCATGAATTATCCTTTTAAAAAGGGGCGGGAATGAACCCGCCCCAGTTAACTAACTAATCAGATTACAGATTAGTACGAGCAGAGATGTACTGAATTACAGCATATTCCTTGCTGTTAAACGTACTTAGACCTACACCGTAAATCTGTCCTGCTGCAACACCAAGTTTGTTACCATAATCAAAGGTTTTTTCAACCCAAGACATGTTATCAGACTTAGCATGGCAAGCAGCACCAGCGCCCATAAACAGGTTACGAGCATAAGGTACAGAAGCACCACCGCCATCTTCAGCAGTAGTAATACCTTCATGTTCATGCACGATAACGCCATCATATACACCTAAAGCACCAGAGAAGATTGGATTATCTTCACCGCGAACTTGAGCGTATTTTTGGGCATTTAACCATGTGTCATCCTGTGCCAGATCATAAGCTGCTTCAGGGTGCAGGATAAGAATGAAATGATCTTTCCCATTAACCCTGATAGGCTTCATCTTGTAACTTTTAGTAGTTCCAAGAATTGCCATCTTTTTCAACATAGATATGTCAGCAGCAGTTGCCAGATCAGTAGCACCTAAAGTAGCCTTTGGATCTGTTGCTGCATATACGGATGTAGTAGCATCAGCCTGTAGATATGCACCTGCACCAGATGTTTTAGTGATTGCACTAAAGATTTGTGCATCGTGATCTTCAGCATAGACTCGCTTTAACTGCGCCAGAGCTTCCTGGCGAAAGTTGTAAAGCACCTTACTATCATCGAAATTGCCAGCATTAATTACACCGAAGCGTCTTTGTGCTGTGGTTACAACAACTTCATTAGATGTAAGAGAATCCTCACTACCTTCCAATGTACTGTCACCAGTGACTGCTGTTCCAGACAACCCTACCATACCAAAGGTCATATCCTTACCCTTGCCTTCTGGCATTGATTTAGAAACAATCATTGATCCAAATGTGTCTCCCATGAACTTTGAGAAATAAATCTCTTTTCCTACTTCATAAGCAAGCTGTTTTGCCCAACGGGAGACGTTTAATTGTGCGTCCCAAGCCATAATTGACTCCTATTTAAGTTTAAGGAGAATCTTGCAAAGCCTTTAGACGGACATCTGGGGGTAACTTATTCCAGTCATCCTGAGAAATAGCATCAAAATCAATAGCGGTTTTATTTCCACCAGTGGCGTTTGAAAGTGTTGTTGGCACTTCATCAGCCTGGGTGAGTTTATCCGTTACCTGCTTAACACCTTCCGTCTTGGCTTTGGATTTCTCCTGTTCAAGTGTCATAAGCGTGTACGCATCATTAATTAGTGCGACCCCACGCTCATCTCCATATTTTGCAATAGCAGTCAAATCTTCATTGGACATATCAGGATGAGTTTTAATAAAACTGTCAATCATACCCTGTTGAGCATCTTTCATCTTTTTCTCAGTGATCTCTCTATCTTGGACTTTTCGCTCACTTGCGAATTTATCTTCTATTTGTTTAGAGATGTGTGGTAAGATTGTATTCAGATCATAGGGGTCATATTCTGGCAGTTCTTGTTCTACTTCTTGCGGAGTAGTATTCAGCCTGACTTCATCAATAGACTTACGCAGTTCACCAAGTTCGTTGGTCTGCCGTCCATTAAGTTCCTGTAGATTCTTATAAGACTTATCCGTATTAGACGCATATTCTACCAGTTCGTCAATAGAGTTAAACTCTTGTTCACCAACTTTATAGCTTTGTGTCTCTACAACAGGTGTCTCTTCTGCTTGTTGCTCACTTACATCAGACTCAGGGGTAACTGTATCAGCAGTGCCGTCCAGTTCCTTAGCCTCGTCAATGTAACTTGTTTGTTCTTCCATTGTACCTTATCCTTTATTTAGGGGGTTAGCTATTCAACTCACGATTTGCCCGCTTGCCCATTATTTTGTAAGGGCTGCATTTGCTGCGCTTGCATTTGTGCGGATCGTTCTTGTTCAAATTTTTCAAGTATTTCTCTTCCAGCATCCATGTCGGATAGCTCTACATAAAGCGGGAAAAGACTTGCAAATCCATTCCTGACAAGTTCACCCACCTGCTGCGCCTTAGCAGCTTTCATTGTTGGTGAGTTTTCGCCCTTATCAAGAACAATATCAAATTCAAATTTTTCAAAGTTGGTTAAGAAACGCTGTATAGTTTCATTAATAACCATTGCTTCTTCTGGTGACTCAGCCTTTTCTGTCTCAGCACCAATAATTCTTTTAATCTTATCTGGCGTATAAAACTGCTGCATATTCTGTATCGCTTGTATCAGTACAGCAGATTTTGTCATATCAAGGTTTTCCATCTGTTCCTGTAAGGTCATCATACCTTGTCTAATTCTTGTCTGAGCTGCAATACCACTCTCTTTAGTAGATGTAGCAACACCCATCATAGGATCAGTAGCACCACTAATCTCCTTCGCATCCATTTCTGCCTTAGTTTCCATTGCAGAAATACTGCTCACCAGAGATAAGTGTGAATTACTCCACTGCTGCATAAAATCAGATATTCTGCCCTTAAATCCAGGGATGTTAACCCAGCGTCCTGTGGTAGATGCTTCATTCATTTCTTCCTGAGAAACTTTGTTCCCAGCAAATACACCACCACCACGCGGTGAACGATTAATAATATCAAGCATCTGACTTCTACGCTTATCCTTTTCTCTCTGCGGGTCTTTCATATTTTCCACCAGACCAAATGTTTCCACTGTATCACCCATATCTTCAAAGTGATAGAAATAAGGCACTAAGGGGAATTGATTGTGCATATAAGGATTAGACTTCTTCTCCTGCAAAATGTGCATACCTGCCGTAATCGTAAGAGATGTTTTTGGTGCTACCCTACTGATAACACCAAAGTCAGTCTGCGGCTGTCCTTCAATACCAGCTTCGATTGCCTTTAATTCCATAATCTGCCTTCCAGCAGCACTCTTAGACTTAAATCCGTTAGGCGATAAGCGACCAGTAGCCTTATTAATAATATAATGCTCACGCTCATAATGGCGATTCCACATTTCCACAACGCGAACCTTTCTATGAGACTCATCTAAGTGATGTGCGGGACTAATCTCTTCTGCATTACGGTAGAAAGAGCCTACTTCTTGATTAACACCTTCTGGCATAGTAATCAGTTCATTGACAGATGTTAAATCCTTTGCCGAATCTGGAAACATCTTCTTTAACTGGTTAAGAGTCAGATACTTACTTCTTGCTAAATAATTCCAATCCTTTGTATCCTGCGTCTTTGCTTCTGGATCAATATGAACATTCGCCCAAGATTCACGCTTAATTTTTACTTCACCATCATAAAACTTCCCTGGCTCTACACATACATCTACCCAACCCCTGCCAGTAATAACACCATCCTTAAAAACACGACTAAATAAGTTTTGCAGTTTACGGTTGCGATCTAAATGATATAATAACGCAGTAGAAAGCATAGCTTCATTCTCATCATCAGACTCTACTGGTCTTGCCTTCCATGATGAACGACCTTGCCTCTCTACACCAGTAACCAGATTCACTTTAGGCAGAATTATATTTAACTGTAAGGGTGGTCTACCTTCTGCTCTCAACTTCTGCAAATCAGAATCTTCCCACTGACCAGTCCCAAAACTCCCTGTATAAAATCTCATTGACTCTTCTGCAGCCTTAAACCATTGAGAGTCATTCATTACCATTGCTTCAAATACTTCGTGAATCTCTTTTATATTCATGCACTCATCCAACTATTGCGTTTAGGTTTAAAAAGTCCCCATAGTCCGTAGTCATCACTCTTTTCAGTAGGATTATCACTATCTTCAACATAATGAACTAAATACCGCAAACAATCCATTGCGTGATCGTTCTTTTTAACAGGTTCTTCAGGTAAATTTTTAGATTCAAAGCCGTGCTTGAGTTCTTTCCATTTATAATCAACGATTTCTTCTATCAAAGGTTTCATATTTAAATTATTAAAAAACAATAACTTAGCGCGCATATTGGCATCTAATTTTAAATAAGAAGAGACTCTTTCAAATCCAGCACGCTTATCATTCCGCGCCATCTCCCACTCAATACCGTATTCATACCACTCATCTGCAACACTGTTTCCATCACGCTCTGTTCGCACAATGGAAGGATCAGCTAAGAAAGTATAGTCCACATTTCGCTTTAATCTTCTTTCCACCTTTGGCACTAACATTTCTATCGTATGCTCACTCACATAGATCAAATCATATATATAAATCGTACCTTCTTCATCTGCTGCGGCAAATAAAATGGAACTCGGATTTCTATAACCATAGTCATAGACCACATAATGATTCCACCAATCAGGAATCTCAAAAGGCTTTACCATGTGATGCTCTTCACTAAACTCAGAATAAACTAATCCTGCGAAATCATCCCAACTACAGTAAACATAACGGTTAACCCATTGGTCTGGCATAGATAATAGATGCTTTACATAGTCTGCTGGTAAATGCGGGTTATCCGAATGGAGCTGAACCTCTGCATCCGTTTCTGGCGGGTCAATACCAGGTTGCCAAGTCATAGTCTCAATTAACCTGTAACCACCCATCTCCTTATTCTGCTTTTCCTTATGCCTTTTCCATCTTTTCCATACCCAATCATGCCCAGCAGGGTTACAAGTATGAAAACTACAACGCATAGCATTCTTCCTACGCATCTGACCAGAAGCTGCTATAAATGTCTGCTCACTCATCTCTTCCAACTGGTCAAAAGCAAACCATCCCAAGTTCATTGACTTAATACGCTGTATAGAGTCTCTGGAGTCATCTAATGCCATGTAAACAATCTTAGACCTGTTCTTGAAGATAATTTCTCGGTCTTGGGCGCGATGCTTCTGTATAAATCCCTGACCAAGATCGAGCAACTGGATCAATGTTGACTTCTTAAAAGCATCCAATACTTTCCTGCCCATTAAGCCCATATTCCCCTGAAATCCTGCACTCTGATGGATAGCTTCCATACACATAGCTTCTGTCTTACCAGTTCCAAGTGAACCTGCCATTAACTGATGTTTACTCCATCCAGTAAACAAATGATACTCTTCCTGATGATCTAAGGGCGCAGTTATGTTCCCCTCACCATCCCTATAAGATATATTTACGTCCACTAAGCCTGACTCTTATACCATAATTCCCAATCTAATGGGAGTTTGCCGTTCTTATCCAATTCAAATAACTCTAATGCAAATGTAGTAGCCTCTTCAGCTAAAGGTGGCGACAAACCATAAGATGTACGCAAAAACATAGAATATATGTCCCTGGGGGTCATATAAATATTACTTTTAATCGCGTCACGCTCTAAACGACTCAGTTTATCTTCATCTTTTTTAATATTGCTGCCCTATCCTTTGGAGAAGTTCCCGAAACCATCACATTCACCTGCGTATTCTGTTGGTTAACCCGATCACGGTACTTGCCAGGGTTATGCGCCTTTAACTGGAAAATACGCTCAGTTACATTCCCAGGCTTGCCCGCCTGAGTGTAAGAGAGCTTTTCGAGTTCATCCAAGCGTTCAGTCATAAATCCATCTTGTATTGCTTTGACCGCCTGCTGAAATGCAGGGTCAGCTTTCATTGCGAACCTAACTGATGCTGGGAAATAACCCATTTCTTTAGCTGCTGGAGTGATAAAACCGTTGTTGGCAACCAAATATGTCAAAAACTTGTTCTTTTTTGCAGTAAACCGAGTCTTTAAGCCAGTCTCCTCTTGATATTCTTTCAGGAAAGAACCCAGATATGGATTGTCCTGCACGTTTTTTGTAGCCTGCTTAATAACTTCGATCTTTGTTTTCTTAGCTTTTGCCATGTAAGTACAACGATAATATACACTTAGAGTTCCTACGAGTTCAACTACCATAACCAAAGTACGCTGAGTACGATAGCGTATCCTAAATAATAACAGGATATAGATTTTTACCGTACTCTGTAGAGAAGAAAAAAAGTCTTTTTGGTCATAAAATATGTCTGGTGTGCATAATACACCTATACGCATTTGCCCGAGCGCCTATGGGGGGGGGTGGGTTGGCTCGTCACTCTCTCGCTCTCGTCACTCCTTATATTATGCGGCAGTTTTCCCCGTCTCATTCATGCTTCATAACTACAGTAAAACCAGGTACTTACCATTCACCGATGTGATGTGCTATGTGTTACTATATATTATCATTCTTACTTATCGTTTGTTTTCGTTACTTTTAGTTAGTAATATCAATTAGCCCACGAGGGGCGAATATGAACAGGTTAACAGGAGAATGAATATGAGAATAATTGTAGACATAGATACATCAAACGCCGCATTTGAAGACGCATTTGAATATCAGATACGATCTATATTAAAAAAAGTAACCATAGCTATTACAGCGGATAATTTAGTGGCTAAACAAATTAACGACATGAACGGAAATAAGGTTGGGTCTTTTAGATGTCGGTTTAATGACTTGCCTGATAATGTAAAGTTATCATCAGCCCTCTAAACCCTTTTTTAATAAGAAAAGTTAGGGGTGGGGAATTACTCCACCCCTTCATAACAGGAGAACAAGAACATGATGAATTTGAGAAGTTTCACAGCATACAAAAACGGAAAAATTAGCCGTAAAGAGATGTTTCGCTACCAAGAACTGAAAGTAAAATTAATCGGATTAGACTCTTTTGTCGAAGTACAAGACACTAAAGACTGGAAAGAATTTAATAAACTTTCTTTAAAAATGACATAACACTAACCTTCATAACAGGAGAAATAAAACATGAGATTATATAAACTAACAATAAATGGGAAAAAAGATATTGTTCATTACGAACGATCATCCATTATGAATAGGATTAATGAAGTTTTAAAACAATGGATAAACGGCAATAAATACGGCTTTTCAGCTTGGACTAATAAACCAAAGCCAATATTTAAAATTATTACAAATAACTAACCCTTCAAAACAGGAGAAAACACAATGAAAATAAATAATACAAATATCACCATAAAAGAATTGACACATGAGATAGTACATCATGCGCAATTATTTAATGAAAATTATGATCCTGAATATCAAGATGAATATCAAGATATAAGATTGCAAGTTGTAGATGATTCATACATGGTTCATTGGGGTGACCCATCATTTGATACAGATCACAGAGGATTTTGGGGAGTTTCATCCTTATTTCCAAAGATGACTAAAAAAGAATGTTATTCCGTAGCTAAGGAATTAATAAGTGATGCTGCTGATAATTACTACAGCAGTATTTAATAACCAGGAGAAAACACAATGAATCTATTAACCAATACAAATAAAAAGATAAAAAAGACGGGCAAATTACACGGAGTAAAGTTATTTGAATTTAATCTACCCGCTATTGATTCTTGCCCATTTGCTAAAGATTGTATCTCATATTGTTATGCGCATAAGGGTACATACTTATATAAGAATGTACAGGATAAGTATAATTTTAATTTTGAGTTAACTAAAAAGACGAGTGAATTTATAAAACTTATTCAATCTGAATTGGTGAGCAAGAAAGTGCAATATGTGCGGATACATTCAAGCGGAGATTTCTATTCGTTAAAGTACCTTAAAACATGGGTAAAAATTGCAAAGAATAACCCTAATATAATTTTTTACGGGTATACTAAAAGTGTTCCATTCTTTAAACATATAACAGCACCCGATAATTTTGTCTTTTGTTTTTCTACGGGTGGCAAAAAGGATAACCTTATTAAAAATACGGATAAAAAAGCCGTCATATTTAAGAGTTTAGACGAGTTAAAAGTGAATGGTTACACTAACTGCACAGAAGATGATATGGCGATGATAACAACGGATAAAATAGGTTTGGTATATCATTAAAAATAGGAGAATGAGAATGAACAAAGCAGAACTAACTAAAAATAAGTATTTAACGAGTTTGTTTAATTCAATTCGTAGTGAATTAATAGAACTTGTAAGTAATGCGGAAAATAAGCCGTATACCACTCAAAATAACTATGGTAGGTACTTACCCTTATTAACCATGTTAAAAGGTCAAACAGGGTTAGATAACGCCACATATTTATTAATTATGGCGGGTGGTAATAAGCGTGGAATATTACAAGCTAAACAAATTTTAAATGATTAAACAAATAAAATAATTTTCTCCTAAAAAACAGGGGTGGAATTAAGAACTCCGCATGAGTTACCGCCCCTGTTCCTGTACTTAGGAGAATAATAAAAAGGAGAATGAAAAATGACTAACCTAATAGTTATAGTAATAATACTCATGGTCTTGCTTTTGTTACAAAGCAGAGCAGAGTTAACAAGAGAGCGCAAGAACTCTGATACTTGGAGAGAGAGTGCCTTAATGCTTAATCGGGAGTTATTGCAGCAAAAGGGAGGTGAGTTATGATAAGTGATTACATGGCATTTTTAGTGTTAATCGTTTGGTTGTGTGAATTTCTGTTAAGTTTTCAAAAAGGAGAGAATGATGAAATATAGCGAATGTTGTGGTTCACCGATTAAATTCCATAATATATGCAGCGAATGTGGAGAACATTGTGATGAACAGGAGGTTCTGAGCTTTAGTGAATGGCTTGAAATCAACCACAATCAAAACAATGGTTGGAAGTTGGATAAGAATGGGAATGTCAATGACCAGAATGAATTTGACGAACTCTACGAAGAATACACAAGCAGTTAACCCCAATGTTCAACTAAGTTATCATAATCAGAATTTGGATCACATTTTGGGCATAATTCTTGCTTTAAACCATACTTAGGAAGTTGGCTCCAATAGTATAAATCATGCTGACGAAATACCTTTTTCTTCCGCATTTTACGATCTCCCTGGATTTCATAAACTCCGCATTTACTACATAATTTCAATCCAGTAAAAAACATATTTTCCTTTTTTCTTAGTTAACAAATAACCCCGTTCATTATATAGTGATGATATGATGATATTGGTCGTGAAGGCATATACCTAAAATACCCCAAATCATCAAATCATCATCAATCAAGGATATGGCTATTTGTGATGATTTGAATCAAATTCGTGATGATTAAAGGAATATAATCCATGCTTTTCCTTTATCACCAGACCCCATCCAACCATAGTTTTTAGGTATCTTGATAATTTCACATTAACATTATAAGTGGTAGGCATCCAACCTTGATCTGCTTCCAAAAACGCCCATATTCTATTTCTATCAAATTCTTGATGCTTTGCATATTCATAGAACTTTTTAATCAACTTTATTTCCCATTTTTCAGAAACTGCCATGCAATGCAGCTTTTCATTTTCAATCACCGCACCTCTTTCAAACATTAATGTTTCACTATCCCAATTCAGTTTAAATGCAATTTGCTTCAAATCACAATCTTCATCCCTGATCTTGGTTATTTTTCCTCTTCTTAAATCTGTTCCTAATGTAGATTCACCTATTTGGAATACATTACTCACATAATTGGTTAAGTGTTTCCCCCCATGTATAAGACCTTTAGTAAGCATAGGTTCTTCTTCGTGGTTAGTATGCTTATTATGATGCCCTATGAGTACAATAGCGTTGCCTGTCTTTGTCTTAATCATGTGTATCATAGACAGGAGGGATTGCAACTCTGAATTATCACTTAATTTGGCAGAACTGGAACTATAGATATTATCCACGATTACCACTCCATCTCTCATTCCCATATCATCAATCGTATCCTTAATCTTATTCCATTGTTCGGTAAACATCATATCTTCTGTACCTAACTTGGCTATCTTCACATCCGTATCTCTTGGGAAATTCACATGAACCAATCCCGATCTTTCTTTGATTTGTGGTATGCTTAATTCAAACTGCACCAATAATACTGGTCTTTTATTCACATGAAATCCAATAAACTCTGTTCCTGATGCAATAGAGTAAGCCATTTGCAGAGCAAACCATGTTTTACCTACTCCATCAGTTCCCGCAACGAGTGTTACTCCGCCTTCATAGAGTAGATATTGAACAATATGGTCTACTGGTGGCGTAGGATCAGCCGCTAATTGATGGTTAGAGACTACTTCAAATCCACGTCTCGGTAGTTTAAATTCAACTGCATTTTGCATTGCAGCTTTTAATTCATCATATTGGTAGTTGGTATCTGCTTTAAACTTTGCAAACTCGTCCCTAATATCATATCCATCATCAAGAAACTCACTCCATTGGCAGATCATTACCTTAATCCCTCTGCTTTTCTTCTTTATATGTTCCGCCAGTCTTTCTGCACCTTCTCTTCCTGGCGAATCATGGTCGTATGCGATATAAATCTGTTTAAACTCTAATATTGGTGAAATATCATCTGGTATAGATCCTGCCCCTGCGCTAAAGGATATAGCATTACTTGGGCAAACAAGCATATCAGTCTCACCTTCGCAGATCATTAAGGGTTTATTCTTATTATATTTCTGTAAAAGATTTAATCCATATATCTGGCAGGACTTATTCCCTTCCACCCAATAAGATTTGTGTATCTTAATACCAGTGATCGTCCCTTGTTTATCCAAATAATTAAAGACTTTCAAGCCATCTTCAGTATATCCTACCTTCATTAAATCTAACTTAGGTAAACTCTTTTTATGTTCTTCTGGGACTCTGGCTATATACTCAGCAGCTATATCATCCAAACCTACCCTTATTTGGGGTTTTTTGGGGGTAATACGGGACTTTTTTACAGAAGGCTCACCATTTATCATTCTTTCGGGATTATCCAAATTTAGATGCTTTGCAAGTAAGTAAGCATTTCCAGTATATCCACAGGAAAAACACTTACATTGACCAGTATCAATACTGAAAGAAAAAGAAGGTTTTATATCATCGTGAGTACCAAGCGGACATCTGCCCTTACCTTGTGATCCACTATAATTAACTCTTTCTACTGGGACTTCAAACTCATAGAAGTATTGGAAATCAGGCATAGCTATCGAAGAATCTCATTGTCAAATAATTCCACCATCTTTTTAAATAATTTATTATCATTGGGATGTATATTCGGTTTCTTCTTGTGCGATTTTGTATCTTCACCATTATTCAGAAACCTTACCTTGATTGGAGAATCCATTTCATCAGAAATAAGCTTTTCAATCGTTGGAATACTGCGTTCCACGATCTTTACACTGAAAATACCGCTACTCGTTGCGTTGATTATCAAAGTATTCCCAATAAGGATTGTTGGTTGACATTCTTCCATAATAGCACCAATAGAAGGACGCACCAGATGAATTTTTTCCATGATTGATGCCCAGTGTTCTATAATACTTTCAATATTTAATTCGGGAACATCATCTTCCAATAATTCCGCAAATGCTTTATCTTCGTGATCCATAGCCCAGAACATTGTTGCATAATTCACTAAATCCTGGCATCTACCCTTTATAGGTTCTGATCCTTCTTGTCTGTA
>ENA-OREN01001866-OREN01001866.1-marine-metagenome-genome-assembly--contig:-NODE-1866-length-23179-cov-8.883387_pt1 | contig 23179 bp, 24 predicted proteins | sample MGYA00248624_ERZ508555 | MGnify/ENA primary metagenome ERZ508555 (study PRJEB26222, sample SAMN06267773) | marine metagenome | isolation source: Saanich Inlet, British Columbia, Canada | place...
TCGGCGCCTTTAAAGCCCATATCGTTAAAAGAAAGGTCGCCCCGACCTCCAACATCCAGCACCAGCGCCACTTTGCCGCCTGCTGTAGCCGTGTTCATGAACGGTCCACCTACCAGCATCAAAATTGCGGCTACCAAAGCCGCTGATCTAATCAGCCACGTTTTCATTAATTTGATCCCCCTTAAATTGAGCGAAACTCCCAGCATCTGAAAAATATTCCCGGGCGCTATTGTCAGCCTATTGAGGATAACGATGGGGTAGAAACGGGTCAACCAAATCATTCAAATAACTGAAAATACATCGAATATCTACCAACGATCACACAAAATGCAATGCAGCGGATTTGATAGGCGTGACCCCAAGGTAAAGTTCGCGCCTGCAGTGCATATTAGCCGGCTCACGCTCCTAAGCCGAGCTGGATATTCACAATGGGCCGTCACACCTGTTTCTAAATATCGTCCCAGCGGCTGGCAGTTTCGATACAATCCCTTCCTGACACTGCCCCTGCCTCCCAAACGCGGTAGCTCGCTAATGCCTGTATTTGATATAGATTTAATTATCCTCGACTTTGACGGCGTCCTGACCGATAGCCGGGTCTACGTGCTTGAGGACGGGCGTGAAACAGTCGCCTGTCATCGCGGCGATGGTTGGGGGATTAAGCTTATCCAGCGGGCTGGAATTGAGGTTCTTATCCTTTCAACTGAACGAAATCCGGTTGTTTCTGCACGAGCTAAGAAGTTAGCAGTTGATTGCATTCAGAACTGTCCAGATAAGGGAAAAGCTACTCGGGAGATCATCAAAAGCAGGGGCCTTAACCCGGAACGCGTCATGTATGTAGGAAATGACACTAATGATGAAGCGGCAATGCGTTTCGTAGGTCACCCGGTAGCTCCTGCTGATGCGCATCCAAAAATCCTTGAACTCACCACGAACATAACTCACGCTTCTGGCGGTTACGGTGTAGTACGAGAAATCGCTGACTGGATTGTTGGCTGACATATTGCGCCTGTGAATGTCCTGGCAATTATTCCCGCACGTGGTGGCTCCAAGGCATTACCTCGCAAAAATATTCATCCGTTCCTAGGCAAGCCTTTAATTTACTGGTCAATTGCTGCAGCTCATGAAGCTAATCTAATTGACCGGGTTATCGTCTCAACTGATGATAAAGAGATCGCGGAAGTTTCCAAACAATTTGGCGCCGAAGTACCCTTTTTACGACCGGCGGTGCTGGCTTTAGATGACGTCACTGACTACCCTGTTTTAAGGGACTGCCTTGAGACATTGGCAAAAGACGAAGGCGCTCTGCCTGACATTGTTGTCCAACTAAGGCCTACCTCCCCCTTGCGTCCTGCAGGCCTTATAGACCAGGGTATCGAGGCATTACTGTCGACACCTACTGCAGATTCATTGAGGGTGGTCTGCGAACCCCATAACAATCCTTACAAAATGTGGAAAAAATCAGGTTTGTTTATCAAGCCACTGATCAAGACCGCTATTGTTGAGCCCTATAATCAGCTTCGACAAAAATTGCCAGCATCCTATTGGCAGATAGGCACACTTGATGTGATTCGTACCAAAACAATATTTGAGCAAGAGTCGCTCAGTGGGGCCAATATCCTGCCATTGATCGTAGATTCAGACATCGCAGTCGACATTGATGATCTGGACTCACTAAAGCGCGCCGAAGAGATCTGCCGACGACATGGATCAGACTGGAGCGCACCTTGACTATTGCAGTCGTTGGCACGGGATCCTGTGGCCGTCGTCATTTGGCTAATTTACTAAGCCTAGATCAAAATGATCTGATCGCCGTCAGTGAGCACCATAAAATTGACAGCCTCGTAGTGAATGAAACCACGATTCCAGTCTCTCATGATTTTGATGCGCTTCTTAGATCATCGGGCAGCATCGATACTGTCTTTATTTGCAATCCATCGTCCATGCACATTGACTATTTGGCTAAGTCATTGAAAGCAGATAAGAACGTTTATCTGGAAAAACCGGTTGCGGTGAATCTTGGTCAAGTCGCCAACTTAAAGGATCTTGTCCGCTCTCACTCCACGACTATCGCAGTCGGGCATCAGTTTCGCTTTCATCCCCATCTCATAGCACTTAAAGATAAAATCGAAAGTGGTACCCTTGGACAAATCCTAAGCGTTCACGCATTGCAAGGTGAACATATCGCCGATTATCACCCTGGAGAAGACTATCGCCAAAGTTATGCCGCACGAAATGAACTTGGCGGAGGAGTGCTCTTAACTCAGATTCATCAGCTGGATTACTTAAACTGGCTTCTCGGCCCATTCAAAGATGTCATTGCAACGAACCAGGAATCAAACTCTTTGGGACTCGACGTTGAAGAAAACGTTTCCTACCTCATGCGTAACCAGGAGGGAGTGGTCGTCTATGGCCACGTCGACTTCCTGCGTAGGCCTAAACACGCCTCACTAACCATCTCTGGAACAAAAGGCATAATTGAGTGGCGCTACTATGAGAACTCTTTAACCTGGATATCATCCGACCCACAAGAAGAGCCTGATGTATCTTACGAGCCTCTAAACCGTAATCAACTTTTTTGCGATGCGGTTACAGATTTTCTGGAATCGATCAATCAACAACGCAACCCGAGAAGCACCTTGATTGACGGCGTCAACTCACTAGCTATAGTTGATGCGATCAAAACATCGATCGCAACTGGCAACAACACCCAAATTAGAGTATTTGATGAGTTATCTTGAATCACAGTTTTCTCTGTCGGGGCGCCGAATCATTGTCACGGGCGCTGCGGGACTGTTGGGTCGACAATTTTGCGAAGCATTGGGCAAAGCCGGCGCTGAGCTCAGTTTGCTGGATATCGACGAGGCCGCACTCACCGATTTGGGCTCTGCACTTTCTGATATGAATCTTTCATGCGCTACTTATGTAGTTGATATTACAGATAAACATAGTGTATCGGCCGTGGCTCAACAAATCGCGGGGATAGGGCCAATCCACGGCCTCATTAATAGCGCAGCGATAGATCCGAAATTTGAACCCGGCGGTGAATGGCTGGACAAAAATCCGAGCGCTTTTTCGACCTACTCTGTTGAGAATTGGCGGCGATCTCTTGATGTTAATTTGACGGGCATGTTCTTGGTAACTCAAGCGGTGTGTAAGCATATCGAGGAATATCCCGACGCTGATTGCTCGATCATCAATATTTCGTCGACGTACGGTCTAACGGGGCCTGATCAAAGAATTTATGAAGATGACACCGAACATCAGTTTTTCAAACCCCTTGATTATTCTGTAACCAAAGCAGGTGTTCTGGGGTTTACACGCGCATTGGCAGCTTTTTACCGGAATACGGGTATACGTGCGAACAGTCTTTCGCCCGGTGGCGCATTTAACGATCATGATCCAGAATTTGCCAAGCGGTACTCTGCACGTACAATACTCGGGCGCATGGCCGACCCGAGCGAATATGGAGCTGCTGTTGTATTTCTTTCCAGCTCAGCATCGTCCTATATGACCGGTGCAAACCTTATAATCGATGGCGGTTGGACAGCTTTATGAAGAGAATTATGGAAAAACGAACCCTGCCTACTTTAATTGCCGAAGTTGGGTGCAATCATAAAGGCGATATTGAAATAGCAAAGGAATTCATCACCACCGCTGTCAATTTCTGCGGCGTGCGCCACATCAAGTTCCAAAAGCGCGACAACAAAACACTCCTCCCTGACAGCCAATATAACGCCCCGCACCCAGTACCGCAGAATTCCTATGGAGCAACCTATGGAGAACATCGGGAAAATCTGGAATTCTCTTTGGATCAGCATCGGGAATTAAAGGCATTCTGCGGTCAACATGGTGTGACCTACTCTACTTCGGTTTGGGATATCCCCAGTCTTGAAGAGATGATCAGTCTTAATCCTGATTACATTAAGATTCCGTCCGCGACCAACACCCACATTGAACTTCTTCGCTTAGCATGTGAACAATTCCCTGGCCAGATACACGTATCCCTGGGCATGACAACACGCCTCGAGGAGACTGAAATTCTCACGCTGTTTCGCGACACAGGGCGAATTAAGGATCTGATTCTATATGCTTGCACATCTGGCTACCCTATAGACCCAACAGAGGCCTGTCTATTTGAAATAACCCGGTTGAAAGAAAACTACGGAGAAGAAGTATCAGCTATCGGCTACTCTGGCCATCACAATGGTATCGCTCTGGACATCGCAGCTTTCACCCTGGGAGCCGACTATATCGAGCGACATTTCACATTGGATCGAACCTGGAAAGGAACCGATCATGCTGCATCGCTTGAGCCCGACGGCCTACGCAGAGTTCAACGAGATCTTGTCACTTGCGCTTCCGCTTTAACCAATAAGCCAACAGAAATACTCACGATAGAGGAGCCGCAAAGAGTGAAGCTGAAATGGCGACCTACTACTTAATCTTCGAGAAAACCTAACTTCCTGCCTGAGTTCGCGCCTGTAAGCAGGCTCGACGGTATGCCTCTGGCGTACCAATATCAATTAGAGTTTCTTCTGTGTGGTACGTCTGAATCTTCCCTATATATCTCGGGAGAACCTGGGTACTTAGATCAGATTCTTGCGTCAAGCTGGCCAGAATTTTCTGCGAAAGTATATAAACAGCAGCGTTAGCTATCGTGGTTGGCGGGTTTGAAACTTTCTCATGAAAGCCAACCGCAACTCCCTGAGGATCAACCTCAACAACACCGCAGGACTGAGGGTCACCAGTCTCAAATGTCATCATCGTCATCAGGCAACCTTCTGTACGATTGTAATGAGCTTGCACAAACTCTTCAAAATCAGCTAAGCAGTAATTATCTGCATGAATCAGCATGCCATCAGCATCTTCGAAGAACTCCCGATTGGTAAAAAGCGTACCTGCCGTTCCAAGAAGAGTCGACTCCTCAACGATCTCGACTGAAGATCGATAACGACTTCCCCTTACAAAGTCAATTACCTGTTCTTTTAGGTGGTGCGCATTGATCAGAAAAGGTCCGATCCCAGATTCACTCAAACGATCCAGCCAGATTTCAAGCAAAGGTTTGCCATTGATTGGAGCCAGGCATTTGGGAATTTGATTAGTCAGCGGGCGTAGCCGGGTGCCTAAACCGGCAGCGAGTAGGATCGCCCTCATTAGACAAGCTCGCGTTGCAACTCGTCTAAGCGAAGAGGTTTATTGCCGATACGACTGACCTGAATGGCGGCGGCCAGACTGCCAAGGCATGCCGCTTCCCAAGCACTTGCTCCTACAGCAATGGCCAATGCGCCTAAAACCAGCAGCGAATCTCCGGCGCCCGCCACATCTCTAGGATGGGGATTCAAGGCGGGAATTCTGTCGGTTTGCTTTTTGTTACTATCATCTCGCGCATGCAATAGCATGCCTTCTGAACCCAGTTTTAAGAAAAGATGCTCCGCATTGGCGTGTTTTGAGAGCTTCTCTCCCAGTACAACCAAACCATCTTCCTGATTTCTCAAGCTAAGTCGTGCTTCCCTTTCCGTAGGTGTCAACAGATGCATATCATGGAATCGTGCAACATTTCCAAGTTGCGAAGAGCTTTGGCTATCCGCCGCCATATAAACGTTATTCTTCTGACCAGCCTCAATCAACTCAGTGACAAGTTCCTGGGGCAGGCAACCATAATTAAAGTCTGAGAATATAAGTACCTGTGTATCAGGCAAACTTCGATGAATTTCCTGCTTAATGATCTGTCGCAACTCCGACCCAATACTCTCCTGGTGCAGGTGACTAACCCGCAACAGCGTTTTCTCGTCTGCCCGGAAACGTTGTTTTAAAGTCGTTGGCCGGGTCGGATCTATATAAACTGAGGGTGTAACTTCACTGTTTTCCAGCTCTGACATCGCAAAATTGCCGATGTCATCATCTCCAATCACGCTGTAAAGTTTCGCCTGCGCTCCAAGGCTACTTGCGTGAGCCGCAACGATACCTGCCCCTCCGAGAAATCTCTGACTGTCTATTGGTGTAACAACGATTGATGCGTCTTCCTGGGACATCCCAAGGGGTTCACAAGTGACATACTCATCTACAATTAAGTCTCCTACTACTGCGACGCTAACACCATCAATTTTGCTTAAAATCTCCAACAATCTCTCTTTGGAAACATTGTGTCGATTCGCAAACTCGGTAGGGAAATTAATCGAGATATGATCTAACTCTCGAATATGATTCCTAATCAAGTCTAATGACGAGAAAGTTACCTCGCCAGAGCTGAAAAGTAACTTACCGCCATATTCCTCCAGTATGGCAGCTTCTGGGTTAGCACTTTTTTCGTGCTCTTTGCCCTTCACTACAATATCTGGCCTCAGTTTTCTGATCACTTCCTCAACAGATTCATCAAGCAGGAATGCTTCATCTACCCACCCATTGCTTTGTATTCCCTCCAGGCGAAAATCTTCTGGTATGTGGGACTCTTTACCTGCAATACGATCTGACCAAACACCAACAATAAGTTTGTCGCTTAACTCCTTCGCAAAGCGCAACAATCGTAGATGCCCGGGGTGGAGCACATTGAAATTTCCTGAGACAAATACAGTCTTCACATCGACTTCCTTAGTTCTGCAAGAAATTCGTGGATCTGGTGGGACTCACCTTCTGCCGGCGCCCATGGGGCGAGCAGGCGATCATCATACTCATACGGCCCGGTCGTTGTTTCATGGATAAACGCGTATTCAGACTCAATCAGCACCGTATGCCAATTCTCTCTTTCTCCCCGAAAATAAAAAGGCTTTCCCGGATCAGAGGCGGACAGCGCGACCCTGTCTGTCTCTTTCCCATTCTCATCAAAAAATATCACTGAAAGCTCACCTTCGATTACACAAAATGACTCTGACTTGCCGAGATGCCGATGTGGACGCACATATGAGTCCTTCATAAAGGCGATCAGCATTTCCTGTACTGCTGATCGATTATCCATATGAGTGCACACCCGTGCCCGTGATATGTTATTTTTTTTCGCCTGCTGCAAAAGAGCACCCCAATCATGGGCCCCAAACAGAACTAACCCTCCCTTCACTCTCGGCGGAATGATCCGGATATCAGTGTCGCTATGCCTGGACACAACTAATTCTCATTTATTTGCACTGAAACAATCATACGAAAAGAGCTACTCTATCAAGAATTGCCGGACATCATTGAAACATTGGAAGAGCCAAGGGACTATCTGGTGAGATCGAATAGTATTTCATTGAGCGATCAAACCGCGAATCAAGCATCTTCATTAATCGACCCTCAGATTCAATACCGATGGCGAACAGGCAGGCACCAATCGCGCCATCGCTAAAACGTGACGATGCATCGATTGGTATTTGTGTCCCCGGGATAAAGAGGCCTTGCTTTCGTTCGTCATCATCGATAACTGCCGAGATAAAATCAGCGATCTGCAACAGATTAATGAACATAATTGCCCGGTGGCCGGCGCCCAGAATCACTATCTCACCATAATTTCTTTTAAGCTCTTCAAAAAAGAGCATGGACGCTTTTACATAATTACTCAACTTCTTCGCGTACCCAACACACATCCCCAACTCTTGGGGCATATGCTCTGGCCTATCTAAGTTCCGGAAACCTGGTTTCAGGAGTACGGCCAATGCATCTTCTTGCGGGTATTCATAGACCCAGGTTTTTTCAATTGTTAAAGAATTCGCCGTAGCAAAATGTTTTATTGAGTGCTGGGTAAAGTAGTTTGTGTGTTCTTCCCATAGCATGCCCACATCTCCCTGCAATAGCGATTTTGAGCTCTCGGGAATTTCAAGAAGCAGTCGCCCTTTAGAGTTTAAAAAGATTTTTAGCTTTGCTACAAAATCACGCGTCTGGTGGGCGTGTTCCAGCATACGGCAACAGATCACCAGATCAAACTTCCCATAAATTGATCTATTTGAATCAGCCTTAATGTCGGTAACAGCTTTCTGAATCAACGCCTGGCCCGGTTCCCGTTGGGTGATACCCAAATCTACTGATGGATCCAAACAGGTAAGCTCGATCGACATTTCTTCCTTCAACTGTCTGCCTAATGCCTCATCAAAGTTTGAAACAAGCAGCACTTTTAAACTGGACTTAGTAAATACAAGAGCCAAGTCTGACGCTAACCGCGGTAGATGGCCCTCAGGCTCTTTGTTTTTGATCCACGGGAGGCGTGGCACTAAACTCTTTGCTGGCACTGGATGACTCAACTGAATCACGGCGCAGTTCTGACACTCGCCTACACCAAGTTGAAACGGCGCTGCCGCCGACTCTGAATCCGTCCTTTCTCTATAGTCAAAACATAGCGGTTGTGAGCCCCAATTCCATATCTCGCGAAATGATTTCGCGCCACAGCACCTGCATGCCACCAACTCGCCCGGAGTCTTGTCTTTAACCACGTACGATTTCTACTGTTGGAAAGATTCGAACAAATACTCCGCCATTTTTCAAATATCGATGATGCTTGGATATAATTTTATCGGCGTGTATCCACGCCAGAATAACAACGCAATCCGGACTACGATCGTATAGGCTCATGGTAGGAAGCACTTCCAATCTATCGCCTGGAGAGTACTTGTGGTGTTTATTCATATTATCGTCCATCAAGAATTCTAAATCTGAGCCAATCTGAAAAAAGCTTAGCAACGTTGTTCCTGCGCGAGCTGCACCAAATCCAGCAATTTTCCCGCCTTTCTCTTGGACTGATCTGATAATTGCTTGAAGCTCCTTTTTACCGTCGTTAAGTCGTCTTTCCATCGCATATAGGGGAGTCAATTGATCTAGTTTCCGGCTACGCTCTAGATCAACTAGTTTCTGTACAGTACCGGTCTCTTTCCATGGCCCGCTCCTGTGTTGCACATAACCGACAATAGACCCGCCCTGTTCCGGACCTCGCTCTACATGCACAAGTTCCATATCTTGTCTAAAGAAGAAACTTTGAAGAGAAATGACCGAATGATAGCTAAGATGCTCATGAAATATCGTCCCAATCAAATCCTTCTCAACTATATCTAGAAGATAGGATGCCTCGAATGTAAACAAACCATCTTGGTCGAGAACCGAACGAATCGCCTGGGTCATGCCTATTAGGTCGTCACAATGCGCATAAACATTGTTCGCCGTTATCAATTTGGCGGGTCCATAGTCTTCCAGAATTTTTTCAACCATGATTTGATCAAAAAAGCCTATCAAGGTCTCTACCCCAGCGACGTTGGCTTCGGCACCAATATCGACCGCCGGATCCACCCCAAGCACATTTTTGAATCCCTTTCGCTGCCATGCCTTTAAGAGAGTTCCATCATTACTTCCGACGTCTATGATTAAGTCGCCCTCATCAAAACTAGAAAATGCATGAACCCGTGATGCGTAATCTGAAAAATGCTCAATCAGTGCTGGATTGTCTCCAGTCCTGAAAGTGTAGTCAGACCACAAGTATTCGGGTTCCACGACATCAACCAGTTGAACATGAGAGCAACTAGAACAGAAATAGAGTTCTAGTGGCACCATTATCTCTGGTTCACCGAGTTCATCTCGGTTAACGTACTTCTCAGAGACAGGGCTAAGCCCAAGCGATACCGCACGTTCCAGTTTTTCGCTTTGGCAGAGACGGCAAGTTGATGCGGTGTAATAAGTTTTCTTCAAGAAACTCTCCAAGAATCATCTACTGAACGGTTGAGGGCATTCGTCCGGAAACTCCGGCCGTACAGGAATCTATCCCTTCGCAAAAAATTTTATTATTGTATTCGCTACAAATTCTGCCTGAGCCAGAGACATTTTTTCATGTAAAGGAAGAGAGAGACTTTGTTTTAACAATTTTCGACTCACCGGCATATTTAAACGTCGGCCGTGTCTGTATGGAGTCGCGTCGCAGGTTAGTGGCGAATACACAATCTTGGTTTCTACTCCTTTTTGCGCCAGGATCTTTCTCAACCCGTCTCTTTTTTTACATCGAATCAAGTAAAGGTAGCGCCCATGAACTTCGTCTGGGTGTAGTTGCTGAAGTTCAACAACTCCGCCCAACAGAGCGTCATACCTTTTCGCTATCTTCTCTCTTTTCTGCCAAATAAATTCGAGGCGATCGAGATTCTCCAGTAAAAAAGCAGCCTGTAAGGTATCGATCTTGTGATTTAGAGAGATGAAATCGCATTGATTAAAGTGCCTGCCAGTGGGATCTCGCCGGGTCCCCGCGTGTCGTAGCTTTTTCAATCTCCGATAGAGGCGTTCGCTATTGGTCGTGACCACGCCAGCCTCGCCATAGCCATGAAGAACTTTCATTGGATTCATACTGAAGGCCGCAGCAGTCGAAAAACTGCCTGCGCGACGGGAACCAAGACTGCCGCATATTGCCTGTGCTGCATCCTCAACGATATGCAAACCACGCCGCCGGGCCAATCTTTCCAGATCACTCATTTGACAAAGGTGGCCAGCAACATGCATAGGTATAATCGCTTTTGTTTTGGAACGAATCTTCTCTTCGACTTTGTTGGGATCAATATTAAAGTCTTCTCTTACATCTACGAATACTGGCTTCGCTCCTGTAGCGGCTATCGCATTTACGGTGATGATCCATGTGTATGGAGTCGTGATTACTTCATCACCCGGTCCTATATCTAACGCCTTAAGTGCCATATAGATCGCACTGCTTCCAGAGCCAGTCCCAACTGCGAACCTGGTTCCGACTCTTTTCGCAATACGTTGTTCAAAATCTTGGACCTCCGGCCCTTCGATGATTCTTCCATGGGTTAGAACCCCTTCTAAGCGTTTGTGAAGCGCTTCCCTGTGGGCCTTTTCTTTTATTCGCAAATCCAAGTATGGTACTTTCATATCGTATATGGTAGATCAAATTTATTACTCGATGCCTTTCGAGAAAAAGAGCGCCTGATACGCTTGATTCATCTTGTTGCCCAAAACCCCTTTTAAATCGGGCCCCACAAAGACCATCTGACCATGATCAATAGAAGCTGGGTGATAAACAGAGAGCCCTCTGAACTTCATCGCCAGCTTTTCATAATTTTCATCCACAAAACCTAGTACATTTTCCGGGCACAGTTCGTGTACAAACGCTGCAAATACGGTTGTACCTAGCACGTAGACCTTTTGCGACCCAATGGCTGCTAGAATTTCCGCACGCAGTTCCTGAATTTTCTCAAACACTTGGCCCCAGAAATGCATAGGTTCGACACAATTCATCGGCGAATCTTTTTTCTCATCCTCACGCTCCTTCGGTCTCGCCAAAAAAACTAGTTCTTTAGGAAACTCGAGTAAATCGCACCTCTCGCAATCATATCCGGTGCAAGCCAGCATTGTCCGTAAGCTATTTTCATTAAAAACAAAAGCCTGATCACCCATCAATGCATAAAGTGGGTTTATCTCAATATTTGGCAACTGGACGAAAATAAATCCATCGTCGGTAAGTTGTGGTCGAATTCTTCTTAATTGACTCCCAATATTCTCAATATACATAATCGAATGGGAGTAAATCACAGCATCAAATTTCCGGCAAAAGGCCTGCTCCTCACTATTGGTAATCTCCAACGCGTTTTCTATATCCACAATAGTTTTTAGCGGATTAACTTCGTACCCTAGAAGGGCAACCGAGGGCATCACTGATCGCAGCGCGCGTAATAGCGCGCCATCAAAACAACCTATATCAAGGCAGGCCCCAGCATTTAATGGTAAAACCTTTTTCAGATAACCCGCCTGAATTACTGAACGGGTACGAGAGTCTTTTCCACCCCTAGAGCTTTTGTGAACTGTCTGAGCGCTATTTCCGTAAAGATCAGTCTGATAAGACAATCGTTCTTCCGAAAAAGAATCTAGTCGCTGTAACAATCCACATTGCACACAGATGCATCCCGCTGTTGTTGGTGCAATTGTAGAAAAATCCCGATGGCGAAAAACCGGGAAAGGAATCTCGGTATATTTGATATCTGACCCGCAACCCGCACAAAGGGATGTTTCTTCAAAGAGATTGGACAAAGGATCAGGCTAGGCTTACCAAACTGCGCCTAAACTCCGCTATACCAGAGTAGCCTAATACCAAAAACGAATACCGACATCTGTAGTTTAGCGAGGGTCAATACCCACTAACCACTGGAAATGGGCCATTTCTGGAAACCCAGTATGAACAACTTCATCGTTCATTCCGAAAATAAAGTGATTAAAAAACCGCTCTTCGCCTAACTCTCTCAACTCTCTGTGGTCTTTAAGATTTACGTGTCCTTCTCGAGAAAATGCACTCGCATACTGTTCCGATGTTTTGTTTGGGGTTCCCATCACACAAACCCCATGTTGTTTTAGCGATAGGCATAAATTGTCAAGAAATGACTCCTCCTCGTCCTTGAAAATATGTTCGACAACATCCACAAGATAGATTCCATCGACTTTTTCTGCAAATGGCTCGTTGCGAAAATCGTGATACATGAACTCGACGTTAGAGAACTTTTTCATTCGTGATCTGTTTTCTTCTAACAAGCCCTCGTTGATATCCGTGCATATAACTCTAGGTACTTTCTGCGCAACTAGTGCACTACCGAATCCATCTCCGCAGCCAATCTCAATTACGGTTTGTGCAGCACTTAACATTCTTGCGCAGAACTTATACCTAGATGTAATAAATGACAGAGCACAAGGGTCATCCTCATAGGCCTGTGTGGTGTAACGACCCAGTTCATGGGTCTTTGGCTGAATGTCTTTTTCAAGATTTAGCCACAGTTCTTTTGAATCATTCCTAGACATCAGTTTTCTCTTACAGGTAATTAAACTATTTACTGGACCTGCTACTCACATAGCCACCAAACAGCGGCCGCTGATTTTTCCTGATCGCATATCTTCGATTGCCTCGTTTATCTCAGATAACGGATAGGTTGCGGTAATAAGTTTAGATAAGTCGAGTATATCTGCCTGAGCAAGGTGCAGTAATCGAGGTATGTCGTGACCTGGCTCTCCATCCCCGCCATGCGTCCCTGTCAGCACTTTTCCGAAATGAAGGGGCAGGGTATTCACTGATGTTCTCTCCCCCTTCGGTGGCACGCCAATTAGGATCGTTTTGCCACTTGATTTCGTCAGCTCAATACATTGACCGATTACTTCAGGCTTGCCAGTATTGTCAACCACCACATCTGCCCCATCCTCACCCACGATATCTCGCACCTGAGTGACCCAAGACGCCCCTTTATTAACCAGACCGTGACTGGCGCCAACATCAAGAGCGAGTTTCACGCGATTATCAAAAAGATCTACGGCTACAATGGGCGAAGCTGAACGAAGTTTGGCGCCCTGAATGACATTTAGCCCTACCCCCCCAGAACCTACCACTACTACCGACTCCCCCATTCTTAGCGCGGCTTTATTCTCTACTACTCCTATTCCCGTTGTCACTGCACAACCAAACAAGGCAGCGAACTCCATTGGGTAATCTTTGGGAATGGATGTCAATCTATTCTCAGACACTACGGCATGCTTATTGAACGTAGTAACAAACCCTGCGTTCAGCAATTGATCACGCCAGATAAATCTGGGTGGTACCGATTGAATACCAGACCCGGGGCGCCAGTGAAGCACCACATGATCTCCAACTATGACTGAGTCAACACCCGGCCCTGTTGCGAGCACTTTTCCCGAACCTTCATGGCCAAGCAGGTGGGGAAGATAGGGATCAGGCCCCTTTACGCCAGCGATCTCTCCAAGTTGAGACCCACAGATCCCACTAAAAAAGACTTCTACGAGAACCTGGCCTACCGCCAGATGCTCGGGAAGAGACACCTCATCAATAACCAGAGGCCGATTCTGTTGAACGAGAATCGCCGCTGTTGTTTGTTCAATTTCCATGCTCATTCAAAATAAATAAATGAGTGATCCCCCGAATACTCGGCATACTCAAACCACCATTCCCACTCTTTTGGTGTACAGAATGCTTCGCAGGTGACTTGCCAATACAGTAAGTTGGCTTTCTCACTTTCATTCCGATATGACTCGACGCAAAGGTACTTATGCTCTTTCCCGACCCGCTCAAATTCCCTTAGCGCGTCTGCCAGTTCGTAATTGTAAAGGTTATGAAAGGTATTGAGCGAAATAACAAGATCAAAATAATCATCAGGCCAGGGTAAATCGGTTGCGTTTCCAATTTGCAGCCTATCTCGAATCTCTTCTTTGGAATTCTCAATGGCATATTCAGATATATCAATCCCATAGATTTGCGCATCCGGCCTAACCTTAAGAAAGTCAAAAAGCAAAAATCCTTTACCGCAGCCTACATCGAGTATTCTTGGATTATCAGGAAGGTCATAGTGATGAACCAGCGCCTCAGCAACCTTCTCCCATCGGCCGGGCAAGTACCGATAACCTCCGTAATTGATTCGACGATCGCCATCCCAGTAATCATAAGACCAGCCTTTCGCCAATGCTGCCGCTTTCGCTTTTGGATACTCTGGCTCGTTTACCCGAGCTAGGTAATCCCGCGATGTGCTCTTGTGAAGCACAGACATGAAATCGTGATACGCCATCATAAAGATCCTAAATGTTGACAGAAATACCGCTTCGCTTTGGATAACTGCATCTCTTTGAGGTTTAATTGGCTTGAGTTCGAATGCATGCGCCGGTCTCTTCCTTCTTGCAAATATTCGTTAAGAAGAATGCAACACCACTTTACGCGATAGAGTGGGGTTAGATTTTCTGCCCGCACCATCAGATCACAAGAGTTTAACCAAGTAGCCATGGTGTTTGAGAAATGCTCAGCCTGTTCCGCTGTGATGGGCCGTTCGGGTTGACACGAAAAATCACAGATCAACTTTGCCGGATCATCCCAACCGGCATACTCAAAATCAACAAAAAACAAAGTATGGCCGGCTCGCAATACATTGTGAAACCCGAAGTCTGATGGCGACAGAATCCAGTGTTGATCGGAAACTGGCTGTCGGCGGGCGCTCAAATCATAAGCTGAATAGATTTGATCTGTGATGCCGTTAAGAGCTGGGAGAAGGTCGTTATCGATAAATTTCCTCAATGACAAAGACTCTTGGTCAACTGTTATACCACGCAGACTAAAAACCCGTTTTGAAACCAAAGTGACGTGGTCATCAATCGTACGGCATGCCTCAGACGCCAAACTCAGTTTTTTCGCAGCTTTTGAATCGCGTAGCTCATTAATCGCCTGGATAAAGGCTACTGCTTGATCAAGATCCGAGGGCCCAATCTGCGTTACCCGCTCGCCTGGTAAGAACTCGTATAGTCCCAGCCCGAGCCGATCATCACGCCGAAGCGGTCTAGGCGCACACACCAATGGAGCGCCGGCCAACAGCTCCAAGAACGCAAACTCGGTGCCAAGACGATCACGCGGGTCATCGGGGTGCCTGTGATACATCTTAAGTACTGCCTGACGATCTAAGCCGTCGATACGATAGACCCGACTGTTTCTGCCGGACTTGATTTCATGCAAGGAAAAAGTCTCAAAACCAGATTGCCTAACAAATGGCGCAATACTTTTCTCGGAGGTCGACTTTTTCGTCATAGAACGAGATTGGGTAATTCCCGCCACTGGCCGATTACAGGCCATGGATGCGATTCGCCCGTAACCTGCCCCGGTGCAAACTGAATTCTAGTCATTCCCTCTGGAAGCATATCGAGTATTTCAGGCAGATCATCTAGGAAATGCGTACACCCCTGGCTCAGGATACGAGAAATTTTTGACTGTTTTGTTGTTTCAAAAAATACATGATCCGACCCCCAGTTGAGTCCATCAACGCAGAAGAATTTGTGACGTCTCAACCAAGAAGTAGCCGCGAAATGCAAGTCATGGGCTTTGCCAAGATATGGCGTCCGTGTTTTATGACTAACCAGGCAAATCTTGACCCCGGCATGCATCAGGAGTTCGATTGCCTCAAGCGCCCCAACAAAAATGGTCGCCTCATGAATTCGAGGTCCGTAGACTTCACCTTGCAACTCGGTCCATGCATCTTCTCGGCCAGTCTGGCGCAAATGATCTCTAATCGAGATTTTATCTTTGGGCGTCGCCTCGGAGACGAGAGACCGCTCTCGTGCCACCTTATGGAACACCTCATCGTAGCAGATAAGCGTATTATCAAAATCCAGGCCAAGCACTGGCGGCACTAAAAATACTCCTGAACCGAGGAGATAATTGAATCAGCATCCAGTTTAAGTAGGCATCGCGCTTCTTCCTGACTGCCGCACGCAGTCAGGAACGCGTCTTTTACTCCAAAACAAACGACTTTAGACGCATCGACTTCTTTTGCATTAGCCCACTCCAGGATCGCACTTCCAGCACCACCAGCTAGACCATGCTCTTCGATAACAACCACTTTTTTGCAATCCAAAAAAAGTCGGCTCAAGAGATCATCATCGAGAGGCTTAATAGTATGCAAACTTACCAAGCAAGGCGATATACCGAGCTTTCTGAGTCGAGTCGACACTTCTTTTGCGACCGAGAGCATATTTCCCACGCTTAGCAACGCGACATCCGTGCCATGCTCCAGGGTCACTCCCTTTCCGATAGTAAAGTCGGGAACTTGGGAATGAACTTGGGGCTCACCCTTCTTGCCAAGACGGATGTAAACAGGTCGTTTCAGTTCGACAGCTGCTCGAACTGCGAGTCGAACCTCTACCGCATCTCCAGGGCAAACAACGTGCATATTGGGCAACATGCGCATCAATCCAATATCTTCCATCGAGTGATGGGTTGCTCCTAGGCCTGCGTAAGAAAGACCGGCGCCGGTCCCCACAATAATAGCGGGATAATTTGGATAACATATATCAAGGCGAATCTGCTCCAGGCACCGCACAGTATTGAATGGTGTAATGGTATAGGTAATCGGATGCAAACCACTTGCTGCCAAACCTCCAGCGATGCCTGTCATCCCGGCTTCGGCCACCCCGCAGTTATAAAATCTCTCTGGGTGGTTCTTTTTATACTCATCAAAAAGGCGGTTACCTATATCTCCGGCCAATAGGACAATATCTGAATGGTCATCAGCAAGATCGTTCACCGCTTTTGCGAAAGCGTTTCTCACGCGAGCCCCAACTCTACTCGCGCGATATTGATTTCTTCCCGGGTAGGAACTCTATAGTGCCAATTATTGTCATCCTCCATAAAGGAGATGCCCTTTCCCTTCACAGTGTGGGCTATAAACATCCTGGGCAATTGTCCTGGTTTGCCCAACAGCTTGCTCTCGAGTTGCCGATGATCATGGCCGTCGACTTCTTCCACTGCCCATCCAAATGCGCGCCACTTATCTGCCAACGGATCAAGCGCTAAGACTTCTTGACTCCGCCCTGTTGCCTGCCACTTGTTAAAATCAACAATAGCGCACAAATTACTTAGTTTGTGACGTGCGGCAAACATTGCCGCCTCCCAGACTGACCCTTCATTGCATTCACCATCACTCAAGAGGGCAAACACTCGAAAAGACTTCTTCTGAATTCTGGATGCAAGCGCAATCCCATTGGCGATAGGCAGCCCATGCCCAAGAGATCCTGTAGCGGCTTCCACGCCTGGAAGGCTTGGCGAAGGGTGTTCTTCCAGAAGTGAATTTGCCTTGCCGTAGGTTGCCAATTGGGATGAGTCTAAAACGCCTTGTCTGGCAAGCACCGCATAAAGAGCCGCAGCCGCATGACCCTTGCTCAGAATAAATCGATCCCGGTCAGGCCAATTCGGATTACCTGGGTCAAAGGCAAGAATCGATTCGTAAAGTACTGCGAGAATGTCGATACATGACAATGCGGACGCCAGATGCGCAGCTTTAGCCTGATGAGATAATTCAAGCACTTGTACTCGCAATTCGGCAGAAATTAAATTCCAATTCACATTTGCGAATCCAAATTGAGTCGCTTCATCCATCTAACGGTGTAGCATTGATCTGAGTCCACCAGGTGGCCATCTTTATACCTATTAATAACGTCATCAATGGCATCAGCTACTGAATACTGTGGCAAAAAGCCAGTTGCCATTAACTTATCTGAATTCTGGCGATACGATCTCGGATCGTTGGAGTCGGTTACTTGGATTTCGGCTGGAATCTTCTTAACAACCTGCTGCGCAATATCGAGAATAGAAATGTTCTCAAATCCTGCGTTGTAACACCCGGAGTCGAGATTCGGATTTTCAAGGAAATGCTGATATACCCCGATCATATCCTGTATATGAATATTCGGCCTCGTTTGCTCGCCGCCAAAAACAGTTATTACACCGTTCTTTAGTGCTTGCAGGGTCAGCATGTTAACGCTGACATCTAGTCGCATCCGTGGTGACCATCCGCACACGGTAGCAGGGCGGATACAGTGAATCTGAATGTCTTTCTGAAAACTTAACAGGACACGTTCGGCCACCATCTTCGTTTTGTTGTACACCGAGATAGGAACCAGCGGTAAATCCTCGGTAACCTGAGCCTCCTCTTTGATGCCGTAGACGCTACCTGAGCTGGCAAAAATAAACTGCTGTACTCCAGATCGGACCGACTTGTCCGCTAACTGTTGGGTGGCTAACACGTTGACCTCCCAGGACAAAGACGGGTTCAGCTCTACACCTGGATCATTAGCGATGTTGGCCAGGTGGATAACCGTATCGACGCCATCCAAAGGGATCTTGTCAGTTTCCCGAACATCTCCCTTAATAATTTCCAAACGCGCGTGATCTTCAAGGTGATTACCAAACCATTGTGTATCGACAACGGTCACGTCGTTTCCTTGCTCAAGCAGTTTTTGCGTCAGCACAGTGCCTTTATAGCCGCAGCCACCAGTTACTAGAATCTTCATTGGGATTTACTTAAGGTTTATGAATATAGGTTTGGGGCTGATCAAGCAGCGTCCCAAGATTAGCGTCCACCCAATCACAGGTTTTTGCTATGCCAGTATCTAGATCAACAACATCCGACCAGCCAAGCTCCTCTCGCAACTTGGCACTATCAAGCAGGTAAGCCTGATCTTTTCCCAATCTTTCATCGGAAATCTCGACCAACTCTGACAGCGCTATACCGACCATATTGGCGATACGTTCCACCAGTTCCCTGATAGAAATTTTTTGCTGTGTTGAAATGTGGTAACACTGTCCCGGCTCACCTCGCAAGGCAATTTGGTAGGTTGCCTCTGCGACATCTTCAATATGAATAAAGCAGCGAACTGATTGCCCACCCCCATGCAATTGGAGTCTCTGCCCGGTCCGTGCGCACATTAACGCCCGTGGGATAATTCGATAAAGTTGTTGCCCAGGCCCATATACGTTTGCTGCTCGGGTAAAAACCACTGGAAACTGGTATGCCCGAAAAAAACTCATCAAGTGCAGATCACAAGCGGCGCGAGACACAGCGTAAGGTGTACTTGGAGAAAAATTGTTACTTTCTGTTATCCAACCGTTTGTGCTCCCGTAGACCTCCGGCGTTGTGACATGTACATATTTCTTAAGGCTCTGCAGTTTTCTTAACGCATCGTGCAAGCGTACCTGAGCGACCACATTTGTTTGATACCAATCTTCTGGTGAATCCCAACTCTGGGCAACCATTCCCTGGGCGGCGAAGTTCACTACATACTCGGGCGAAAAATCCCGAATCAGATCGACTACTTCGCGATGATCTACATTGAGATCTCCCTGGAAGAATTCAAACAGGTCGAGATGCGATGGATCGGTCTTATAGGGAAGAAAAACCGCATCCGGCTCTGCCGAGCGACTTACTCCTAGAACTTGATGCCCTTGCTGCAGCAGATATCTCGTAAGATTCGACCCTGAGAAAGAGTTACTACCGATCACAACGAAACGTTTATACATTAGATGCTATTCCCTTTTCGGGATTGATAATTAACTCAGATGGTACTAAGAGCCGATTTGACGAGTTCAAATGAAGTGAGGGGTCGTTCTATACGACCGGCTCGCCATAAGTGGTAATTTTAATCTATTGACCCACTGTTTTCACGGTCAGCATCTCTAATCTCGATTCAACCGGTCAGACTTCCAATTGGCCTCGAGAGAGAATTGGCAGATCGCACCTCCCTCCATCGAGACTCGAGCGGCGGTCTTGTATTGAAATCGCAAAACCTCCTCACTTTTGGACGCCGTCGGGTGAAACTGGTCTTGGGCAATGATCTTACGGGCGGAGCTCTTGATTCGCTCACGTGCCATCTGCTGAAGGCTACTTTGTGGAATATGCGGGTCTTTCATCAGACTCAACGACTCCTCCACAGCTTTCCTTATCTCCTCCGGGCTGTTCTCTTGTAGCTCATATCTAGAGGATGCCGAACCGAACGTATGTAGTAAGTCCCGTCCCGCTTCGGCTAACTCCTCGAGGCTAAGGTACCTTTGCTTGTCTTGAGAATACACATGCTGAAGCAGGCCTCTGTCAGCTTCTCTGATTAGGACTCCACAACTCCAGTCGTACATATTGAGAATCAGCATTTGGCGTGAGAATAAGATCGCAAGTTCCATCGGCCCCGAAATAGTGCCAATGTACAACCGACAGTGTGCAACAAGAAAAAGATCCATCTCATCAGATTTATAAGCGGAAAAAGGATAATCGATTACTCTATCCATATCTGGAAGCGCCTTCATTGACTCATCACCAATTCGAATAACCCAGCCTCCATGCCGGGTGATCTCCTCAATCCCGCTAATGCAGTTTTCAATATTTGCATTTCGATAATCGCGCCGACCAAAGTCGCTCTTAAAGCCCCCTTCCCGGACGTGAAGGCATGCAAACCAGTCCTCTGGGCCCAGACCCATTTGAGCAAGCTTTGCTCGACAGGACTGCTCAACACTGGGGTGTAGAGTGGGGCATCTATAGTTGGCTAATTGTCGACCCCAGTTCATCGCCTCCACTTTATCCCACGAAAAAACAGTTCTAGTGGTTGCAGGATTATCTATCCAAAGCGGATCAATCCCGATTCTAGGAAAGTTATAACTTTCAAACAAACGTCTCCCTTTCCAATGAAAAAGAACCCGACTGATGATCCTTGTGGGAAGATAAACAAGACTTAGGATAACGGCACAACTGATAATGACAACCTTGCTCGGGCGGACAAAGTACTCTGACACTAGTGACATCGAGGCCCTATTCGTCAACTTATACGCGTGTAACAGTGGGATATCCAAGTGCTCCAAAAGCAACAGTTTCAGTTCTTTTCGATGCGCCATTAATAACGCGAAGAAGATTTCCTCAACACGATTACCAATGGCATAGGGGTGCGGCGTGAGCACGTAGGTTTTCTTGTGTGACCCTCGATCTGCTGCTTTTTTCTGGAATAGGATCATCAATTTTTTTGCCTTCATATGCGAACTAACTGACAATGGCCTAGGCGCAACCAAAAGTTTAAGCCCGTAAGCGCCGCTCATGCTGTTATATGCATACCGGCCCTAACGCTTAGAAACTAGTCCTTGTCTATGGAGTACGACTGAATAGGTTGGCTAGATGAGTTACGCCATTTTTAGCTTACTTTCGATAATAAAGTCGATAATCGCGACCAACCAAACATGGTGTGCCATCTCTACATGATTATAAGACTGACTATCGACCCAAAAGTTACTATCGCCTAGTGCACGCAATGGATTATCTTTCGCGAAACCTGAAAATGTAACTAATTTAAGGCCCAGGCTTAGAGCCTTTGTTGCGCCATTAAGGATATTCTTCGATTGGCCGCTACTGCTGATCAAGATAACCAGATCGCCATCGTCTGCATAAAATTCCAATGCTTTCTCAACCCAATACTCATACCCAAAATCATTAGCAAGACAGGTAATAAGATCGGCTTCGTTAAAATTAATAGCGCGAATCCTGGCGGCCTTAACAAGATCTACTGCTACATGGCTCGCCATTGCGGCACTTCCGCCATTTCCAACCAAAATTATTTTCTTGCCTCGAGCATCTGCCTTGACGATCATTTCTCCAATACGGATCAGATCATTTGAGTCGACCTTTCCGATGTGCTCCGATAACTCGCGAAAATATTGGGGAAAGTAACCTGTAAGATTCATTTGTAGGGTCTCGTTATTATTGCTGCCGGAACTAATCCAGATTTCACCAGAGTCGATCGGCTGAGATCTAATTAACTGTAAACGCCTTATTTTAACAACATAGCAAATCGGCGCCCCGGAAAACAGCAAAGCAACGCTTGCCATTACAGGCACCGATGCCCCTGCGGGTGCACCAAGGTTCTTCTGAAGGCCAGCAGAACATCGAATATGAATTTAAGCGGGTGACCGAAAGGGGGTAGAAAAAAGGCGCACCAGAAGACGAAAAGGATACAACAACAACCCAATCATCACGAGTTTGGCACAAAAGTCCCCTGCTGCCCAACTGGCCCAAGGCAGGCCGGTGCCGGCAAAAGCTAAAAAGAAAAAGATCAGCGTATCTATAAAAGAACCCACCAGTGAAGATGCTGCCGGCGCCTTCCACCAGACCTGTCGGCGCAGAACATCAAACACCTTGATATCCAACAACTGGGCGGCCAGGAATGCTGAGCCGGACGCAAGAGCGGTTCTTAGCATGGCAAAAGCATCTGGATCACGAAAAAGCGCCTGCCATAGTGACAGAGCCCCTGAGCGACTCACACCAGCTGCAATTCCAAGAGCCGCGATCAGCGTCAGGGCAACACCAAAGGCAAAACCCGCCACCACTACCCGTCGGGCCGGGCCCATGCCGAAAAGGCGGTTGGTGGTATCAGTAACCAGAAAAGCTGCCGGATAAGTGAAAGCACCCCAGGTCAGGATGCCTGCCAGATCAACCCCTAGAAAGTTCCCCTGCACTGGATGCTGCACCAGTTCGTTAGAAATCAAAATAACGAACCCCATCGCCAGCACTGGCGCTAGAGATTTCCAGGGGTTAAGTATCATGCGCCTCGATTTCGATATTGGCCAAACGTAAAAGGGGCGGCAAAAACCACCCCTTGTTGCGCTGACGAAAATTAAGATCAGTTTACGGTTGGATCCAACTCGCCACTATCGTAGCGCTTGGCCATATCTTCAAGGTCAAGCGCTTTGATTTTTGAGGCATTGCCGGCCGTACCAAAAGACTCATAGCGTGCCACACAAATCTCATTCATGGCCTTGGTTGCTTCTTTTAGGTACTTGCGTGGATCAAAAGCCGAAGGGTTCTGATGCATGTAGCGACAGATCGCGCCAGTAGACACCATAAGCACACCTCTCGCCACGATGTATCGATCAATACTTCCAGAATCCAAGTCCGTCACT
>ENA-OREN01001868-OREN01001868.1-marine-metagenome-genome-assembly--contig:-NODE-1868-length-23153-cov-4.307592_pt1 | contig 23153 bp, 36 predicted proteins | sample MGYA00248624_ERZ508555 | MGnify/ENA primary metagenome ERZ508555 (study PRJEB26222, sample SAMN06267773) | marine metagenome | isolation source: Saanich Inlet, British Columbia, Canada | place...
AGTTGCAAACTTTAATAATATCCCTTTAATATATACTGGTCGTTTAGAATCAATGACCCACAATGAAAGTTCGGTTACTTTAAGTATTGTGGCGAAAATGCCCTGGGAAAATGTTCCCTTACCTAATCAATATTCATCTGCTAAAAATACAGGCTCAATCGTGTATGGCGATTATACTGGAAATTCTGGAGCAAATTTTACAAGTGGATATACAAATTCAAATTATCATCCAGCCCTATACGATTCTTCAAACGAATTTATTGATCAAGTAGGAACAACAAATCTTTCTAATATTAATGCTGCAGAATATTCTAAAAAATACGATAAATTTATTCCTTATCTTGGAGCAGATAGCTCAACATCAACTTCTGGTGCAGCCCAAACATTTACTGTTCCAAATATATTTTTTCAAAGTTATTATGAACAAGCTGCATCTCAATCGGCTTCAAGCGTAAGTGGGATATCGGTTACTAATGGTGCGAATTCTATTGATGGAGATTTAACTAATTACACAACTATAACTTGTAGCGGGACTGGTGTTCAAGCTGCAACGGAAACTTTTACTTTTGGAATAACATCAACTCATTCAAATAGTAATTTTGTGGCTAAATATAAAGTGCAAACAAGTTCTGGAGTAACCGACAGGAATGTAATCGTTACTTTAACTGCTGATGGGAAATCTGATGCGAATACTCACACCTCTACAACTTCAGACACTTCGGTTGAGATATCTAACCTTAGCGAAGGAACTACCTCAGCAACTTTAACAATGGCTTTTAACCATAATACTTTAGGAGTTGAGTCTTATTCTTTTGTCGTAAGACTGTACGAAATGTATGTTTCTTATGCGGTTTACGGAGATGACCAAGATGTCGTTTATTCTGCAACGGATGGGCCAGCAGCAAGTTCAAATTGGGACAGCACAGGCGGTACAGTATTAACAGAACTTCACGACTTCCATAGAGACATTTGCTATAAACATTTGGGGCTAACAACCGCCCCGATTAATTGGTCAGATTTAAATTCGGCAAAAGCCTGGCAAGGAAGATTATGGGAAACTAAATCTAAACCGATTAAACAAATATTAGATAAACTTGCATTCGAAGGGGGTTTCTGTTACACTTTTTCTGCGGCTGGTGTATTGAAGTATATTTTCGCTGAAGATTCTTATTCGTCTGCTGATCACACTTTAGATAAAAACGATTTAAGAGGGATTACAATTTCCCACACTCCAATTTCTAATATGATTATGGATATGACAGTTAATTACAATAAGCACCCAGCCAAGAATGAATACAGATCTCAAGTAACAGACTCAGATTCAACACTTAGGACTAATTATAATATTGCGTCTACCGAGCAAAAGCATGTTTTCGATCTGGATTATTTAACCACTGGACAAGGATCGGATTTAGATTGTGCAGCAGTTAGTGCGAATCCAAATGATGGATTTATGAATTATTACGGAAGCCTTCTTGTGTCCCCCAGGATTTTAATTAAGGCTCAGATTGTAAACCCAGCCAAATTTAATATGGAACTTGGAGACATCTGCACATTCTCAAGTATGCCAACAGCGAAGGCTTTTAATAAAACTTTTACAGCAAGCGGTGATAAGTATTACATGATTACTTCTATATCAAGAGTGTCTGGCAGTATTGATTGTGAGTTTACAAATGTCACTCCAGGCGAACAATAATAAGGAATAGATTATGGCAATTTCATCAGCAGCATTTGATGATGGTAGTGATGGCGCAAGCAAAGCGAGTTTTACACCAAGCAGGAATCCAAATATAGGGGTTCAATACGGCACTGATTATTCGGGCATCGTAAGGAATCAAGCTGTAGGTGGAGAGGTCTATACAGTAGAGAGATTCGGTAAGCGCAGATCCTGGTCAATGTCTTATGCTTTTTTAAGTTCTGCAGATCAGGCTTTATTACAAGCACTAATAGATTATGCAGATGGCAGGAAAACTTTTTTTTATTTTAGCGAGGATAATTTTGGCACGACTGGCATCAAGGTTCGGTTCAACCAAGATTCATTCGCTTTCGAGGAAGTGGCACAAGGGGCAACAAGCATAACGCTCAGTTTAATCGAGCAATTATAAGTTTCTCTCCTCCTCTCTCCTCCTCCCCCTGGCGATAGCATCAAAAGGGGGATTTCTTTATATTTTTGGCTCAAAAACACCTCTTAACGCTTGTTTTATTCTTTTTTCTAATATACCTATAGCTATACAAGAAACCTCCCTTAAGGCATAGATATGAGCCTTATTCGGGAATTATCGAATTTTAGCTATTTATTTCATTTTATTTAAATAAAAGCCTTTTTATATCACTTTTTTATATTATATTAGACCATGATGATTGATAATATAACAGTTCTTAGGGAGGACAAAATGAAAATAAACAAGTTAGTAATAAATAAAATAAAGAATGAAAAGGCAAGAGTCTTTTTTATTAAGAATCCGATTGAGTGTTGGGTTCTTCGTTTGAGTGTTCCTGTTTTTCTATTAATACAAGCCATATAAGATGACTCCAAAAATATCAAATCCAGTAAAAAATCCTATAGTTCAATCTGAGTTTTGGAAAGCTATAGAATATTTGAAAAATAAAGGAGGAATTACAGAAACGGAATTTAAAAAAATATCTTCATTGATTTGTGGAGTTACTAAAAATAAGCGTGGAATGGCATATTGGAATAGCACAGGATTCTATAAATTTTGTGTACCATATTGGGCATATGAGAAACAAGGATCATTTAAAGGTAGGAAAATTTTTAGAATTACACATCGTTTAAATTCTTATTTTGTATATTACATAGCCCACGAAATAAGCCATGTATTAAATAATCCAAAAGCAAGAAGTCACGGACACAAATTCTACAAGATTTTTACCAGAGTTTGCCCGATTGAATTACAGCATTATGAATTGGGATATAAAACCAAGACCGCAAGCAAGTATATAAAGGAGGATAAATAATGTTCGCAACTTGTAATAATCATAATATGCATTTAACAATGCCAAAACAATATCGTAAATACTTTAATGATCCCTATGCTGTTAAATGTAATTGCATAAAAAATGGTAAAAGAACAATCAGAGAAAATAATATAACGCTATATAAAGTAGGTGATATATGTAAATTTTGTAAAGGTAAATTTGAGAATGTAAAAGTGTGGATTTTGCAATGTTCAGAATGTAAACCAAAGGAGGACAAATAATGTACGAAATGATAAATAAATATCTTGCGAAAAACGACATGATCCACCTGCCGTTAGAAATGGGAGGATCTAATAAAGAGGTCAAGATGCTATTCGATAATTGGTTTGATTATAATGTAGTGTTAGATCTTTTTAAAAAGCAGAATGTAGTTACCAGGGGATTGGTCGTGGAGGGGAAAAACTACTTTAGCAATGTTCACTTAAAAGAAGTGATCGAATTGACTCTTGAAAAAATAAATAAATAAAAGTATTTTTATATTGCTTTTTAAGGTTATATTACACCATGATGATTAACAAAAAAACAGTTCTTAAGGAGGACAAAATGAATATAGTAAGCGAAACAACAAGACCAAACGGAGTGAAAGTGACACTCGGTTTTCACGAAGAAAACGGATCGGTCACTTATATAGTGAAAAGTTGTAATAGTTATGATACCCGATATTATGGAAATTACAGTAGTGCAGCAAATCGGTTTAATGAATTAGTTGCAAAAGCTAATGCAGAAGGGGGGGGTCAAATAATGAACCAAGAAAAAATAGATGCACTACAACAAGCGATTCGCCTGGTTGAGGAAGCCTGCCAATTAGTGGACAGCGCAATGGATGATTCTTCTGGCAAAAGCCATTATGAAGCCTATGGAAAATTCGGATTTAGCCGATTACTTGGAAACGGCAATCCTGAGGATAGCAGCATCTACACCGAAATAGAGGAGCTGGAAAAGGAAATTGAAATTGCAGACGGAAAAAAGACGATGAAAGAAATCCGTGAATATGTGGAAGCATTAAATGAAAAAGGGGATGGTGAATAATGACTGATCAAACCTATAACGGCTGGACGAATTGGGAAACCTGGAATTTCAATCTTTGGATTAATAACAACGAGGCGCTTTATTGGATCGTGAATAAAGCTTTGGGAGACTTCCTTCTGGAAGATACTTTTGAAGCTTTCTTGAAAGGCACGGCAAAGAATATAGTTGGGACTGAACTCTGTTTGGATCTTAAGGCGAAGGATATTAAAAACATTAATTTTAAAGAGATAACGGAATTAATGTGGGAGGAAAAGGAATGAACGATTGTGGACATACTCAATATACCAAAGGCTGTCTTGTGTGCTTGTTCGATTCCTGGTTGAAATTAAATAATAGTTGCGATGGTGAACCAACTACTGCTGATGAATATAATGAGGAGTGGCTAAAATCAAAGGAGAAAAACGATGACTAATGTATTGATTGTTTATTCGGGAATTGTTACAATTCTATTCGTAGTGATTTGGGTTCAGAATAATAAGATGTTCAAAGAAGTCTTAAAGGAAAGAGAACATTCCCAGGATTTAAGAAAAACCATTTTAAAATATTTAAAAAATAAGTAAATTCAGAATATGATAAGAGGACAAAAAAAGAGAATTCGTGGGGAGTCATTTCAAATGCAGCGTCAGCTGCTTTGTCCTCCTAATCATCATCATAGTGATTCCCCACATATTTGTTGGAGGACAATATGGAAATAGAAGAAAAAAACGGAGTTACGATCACGATCCCAATTCCTAAAGATATGACTGTAGACAGGTTCACGATCTTGATTGCCAGGCTTGAAAAAATCGTTGATCAGTTAGGAGGGAATCTTCATGTCAAAAGTCAATAGCTTTTATATGGCCGATGTAATCTTTGATGGATCCGATGGAGAGATGCACGGAGTTAATGTCTTTGGTGATAACTTTGTTGAATTAATCGAAAAGATCGAAGAAAAGGAAAAAGAAATGGGCGAAATTGAGATCTGGTCAGCCCTGTTTATCTACGGAGGAGAAACGAGCCAGATTAAAATGAAAGTAATTGAGACTTTAAAAGCGAGGAAAAAATGACTAACCTAATTGAATCGTTTAACAGGAATTTCGGTTTTATAATATTGGTGGTCGGATCAATAACTGGGATTGTAACAATGGTAAGAATAATCTTATATGTCTTTGGAGGAGAAAATGGATAATAAACAACTTGCAGAAAAATACGAATTAGAGCAGGATCATTTCTGGAAACATAATCAGTCTGGGAAATGGATTGTAAGCCACAGGGCGGTTATGAAGATTGCTGAGATGGAGGGAATCGTATTTCACAAGCCTGAAATAATTAGAGAAGGAATGACCTCGATAGTTTTATATGGTGAAGCAACTTTAAACGAAAGAACCATCTGGAGTTTCGGAGAAGCTATGCCAGAGAATTGTCGGATGCCCTACTTCTGGGCAATGGCTGAAAAACGATTAAAGGATCGTTTAACCTTAACTCTTATTGATGTTTATGGGGAAATCTATTCTGAGATTGAGGCCGATGAGTTTGTTGCTCAGAATCCCAATTTAGGTTTAAAAGCCCAGAGCGAACATGGGCCGCCTACGGAAAAACAGAGGAAATACTGCATAAGGCTGATTGAAGATAAAATCCCTGATGAAGAAAAGAAAAAGTGGTTTGTAGAGTTTGATGCAGCCGAAGATACCTGGGCAATGTCTATGATAATTGACCAGCTAAAAGACAAGGAAGATATAAAGTGAAAGAAAGAGTAAGGTACACTATGAGTCGGAAGGATGTAATTAAGATGTATCAAGATCTAATTGCAAAAAAAAGGATCAGCCACAACGGATCTGGGTTCAGGCGAATGATGGAATTAAACAATAAGTTGTGGCGGTAATGCCTTACCCAATGTATAAGAGCGTTGAGGTGGGGTCTGAAACTGGTATTGAGCAAGAAGATTCGCCAGAGGTTACTGATGATTTAAAAAGTGATTTTGATTGGTTGGCATCAATTAAAAATATTTTTAAAAACTTAGTGGACATAATAAGGATTCTTATTAGATGGCGATAAAGCGTACAAAATGGGATGTAGTGTTTTCTAATTATATCCGATACAGGGATGACTGGACTTGTCAGAGATGTAATAAAAAATATCCAGAGAAAAGTCAAGGATTACATTGCTCCCATTTTTACGGAAGGAGATCCTGGGCTACCAGAATTGAACCTTGTAACGCTATGGCTTTATGCTTTGGCTGCCATCAGCACGTAGGCTCTTTCCCAAAAGATCATGTTGAATTATGGGAGTCGAAGTTTACAGAAGAAGAAAAAGATTATGTAAATAGGCTTCATATTAATTTTAATATCAAGAAAAAAGATATTGCTACAGAAGAAAATTATAAATTATTAAAGATGATGTTAATGGGACACACTGGATACCTCTAATGGCTCACATTAAACCAGATTGTTATAATTCAGATTTTACAAAATATCACCACAAGAATATCCGCAAGGATATAACATTAACCGATTTAGATGCCATTCAATTTAGAATGATGAAGAATGGAACCGAAAGGATTAGGGCAATAGAATATAAAGGCACTTATGAGGCTCATAGGCCTATGCAGACAGCCGTTTTAAATCGGTTTAGTGATTACTTTAAAGCCTTAAATAAAATAGCTTCTAAGACTAAATTTGAGTTGTTTATGATTACTGCCGATTTTAGGGAAAACGCCTTCAATGGTGATTATTTCTTAAAAGATGATGAAGCTATTATTTTTAATTTTATAGAAAATAAGACTAAAAAAATTAATGAAAATAATTTAATTTCATTTCTGAATTTCAATAGAGAATGGGGAAACTTAGAACACAATGATATTTAATGTAGAAAATGATAATATCATAAGAATATTTTTATCCAGCGGAGATATTTTCACTGTTGATACATACGAAGGAATAGAAACAAAAAGACATGGAATGGATAATCTACCTGATTATTTTAGTTTTTGGGCTGAAGCTATAAATGGAGAAAAACAAGATGTCTGCGTACAAATTGTTGGGACTGTTGATAATATAGTTGCGGTTGAAACGATGGCACTCTTAGAAAGCGACTTATAATAGATGGCTAAAAGATTCACGGAATCAACTAAATGGAAAAAACTTTGGATTAGAAAATTAGATCCCAAATACAAATTATTCTGGTTTTATTTGTTAGATAATTGTGATCACGCTGGCATCTACGATGCGGATATTGAATCAGCTTCTTTTCATATCGGGATTGAATATAATAAGGAGGAAATCCTGGAAACTTTTAATCGTAAAATTGTGCCCTTTAAAAAGGATAAATGGTTTATTCCTAAATTCGTTGAATATCAATATGGCGAACTAAACGAAAACAATAGAGCGCACTTATCTGTTATTAATATTTTAACCAAGTACAATTTATTAGGCTCTAATAAGGGCCTAAGTAGCCCCTTAAAAGGGGATAAAGATAAAAAACAATCTAAATTAAAGGTTAAGGTTAAATCTAAATCAGACCAAATTTTGGAGCTAAAAGAAAATCTCGATATATTGCAAGAGCAATTTCCAGAGGTTTATGTAAAATTAGAATATGATAAGTTCATAGATTATTTAGAAGCGAAAGGAAAGACCTACAAAAACTATCATTCTGGATTTAAAAACTGGCTTAGAAACGATAGCTTTGGTCAGCTTAAAAGAGAAGGAAACAAAGCTAAAGAGAAGATTTATCTTGTATGCCCAGAAGGACATCATAAAAGAGAAGTAAGCACAAAAGGAGTTCGTGGTGTTTGTCCAGAATGCAATATTAATTTGCAGCAAGCCGATCAATTCCAATTAAAGAGAATGTTAAATGGCTAAAAACGATCACTTAAATTATTTTGAACTAATTTATTATGGACTTGATTGCAGCGATAGAAAAAGGCATTCAAATTATAACAAAGGTTCTGAAAAGAATACAGATAGAGAAATAAAAATTTGTACAAAATGTAATATAGTTTATGAGATATATAATGTCGGACACGGAGAATACAATCAGTTCAACTATAAAGACTTCCCACGATTCGGGAAACAAAAAGAAAAGTGCGCAATCTGTAGAGACAGCGACGGAGAGGAAACTTTCATTGCTTGGCATCGTGGGGCTTGCACAGCAATTCCTATCGGTAGATTCCGTACTGGATATAAAGAGGGAAATGTACGGATCAAAAAAGAAGCTAAACGATTTGGAGATTTGGGAATTGAGTCAATTAATAACAGAGTTAAGGAGTAGATATGCCAGAAGAAAAAAACTACATAAATGGAATAATACTAAAAGAAAAGACCTTTGATAATGGGGGAACCCAGCTGAAGGTAAGCATCAAACTTGATGAATTTATTGAACAGCTAAAAGCCTGCGATCAAGATAAGGATTTTAAGGGATGGGTTAATTGCTTAATATCAAGAAGGAAGGCTCCTTCAGATAAAGGTATTACTCATTATATGTATGAGGATACTTGGAGGCCAGACCCAGCTTATAAGCCAACAGGGGCAGATCAGCATAAATCAAAGTTTGGATCTGAAGAATCTAAAGATGACCTGCCTTTTTAATTAAAGAGATGAGTTTTGATGGCTATAAAAACCCAACACTCGTTATCCAGCAAAGGTTCTCCCCTCTTTAATTATTAAAGAAAATAACTATGAAAGAATATTCACCATTCTAAGAGAATATAAAATTGACTCTATGGAAGTGATTCGTAATATTCCTCATAACTACTATAATGTTATTTCAACTTTTAGTGGTTGTGGAGGATCTTCTTTAGGCTATAAAATGGCTGGGTATAAAGTATTGTGGGCCAATGAATTTATCCCTGCAGCCCAAGAATGTTATAAGGTAAACCATCCGACTACTTTTTTAAATATAAAAGACATAAGAAAAGTTCAACCAGAAGATATTCTAAAAGAAATTAATTATCAAGAAGTTGATATTCTTGATGGATCACCTCCCTGTGCAAGTTTTTCTATGGCAGGAAAAAGAGAAAAATTATGGGGAAAAGAAAAGAAATATTCTGATACAACCCAAAGAGTAGATGATTTATTTTTTGAATATATTAGGATTGTAAAAGGAGTACAGCCTAAAATTTTTATAGCTGAAAATGTTGCGGGATTAACTATGGGTGTTGCTAAAAATATTTTAGGATCTAATCAGTTTGATATGTTTAATGATCAAAAAGATACTATATTGTATCAACTTGAAAATGCAGGTTATAAGGTTGATTATATGATTTTAAATGCTAAATATTTTGGAGTTCCACAAAATAGACCTCGTCTGTTTATTATTGGAGTTAGAAAAGATCTAAATAAAAAACCTATTTTCCCTACAAGGACAACTGAAATCCCTTTTACGCTTAAAGAGGCATTAGTAAATGTAAATAATTCAAAAGAAGATATTAATGAATCATTAACTCAAGAAAAATATGAGGCTTACAAATATATAATAAAATTAAAACCCGGTGAAACGGGGGATATGTATCACCCAAAAGATTCTTGGTTCAGTCTTAAAAGATTGGAATGGGATAAACCGCCAGGCACAGTCCAACAAAGTCATGGATCCCCCGGTTTTGCTTCAGGAACAATTCATCCTGAAAGAAATGGAAATTTAACCATCCCAGAATTGAAAAGAGTTCAATCTTTTCCTGATGATTTTATACTTACTGGCCCTTTTGTAAAAAAATATGAAAGAATTGGCAGAAGCGTTGCACCACTACAAATGATGGCTATTTCCAAAACTATACAATTAAAAATATTAGATAAACTGGAGGATAAATGAAAGACAAAGTAATGGCTAAAGGGAAATGGGAATTTAATCAAGAAGTAACTAATGTATTTGATAATATGCTTGAAAGATCTATACCAGACTATAACAGTATGAGGTTATTAGTAGCTAATTTATCTAAAGAATTTATGAAAGAGTCTACATTACCAACTAATACAATAATAGACATTGGATGTAGTAAGGGGAGAGCATTAGAAAGTATTTACAATAACAATTCTAAATATAGATTTATTGGGATTGAGGTGAGCAAGCCAATGTATGACTTCTGTGTAGAGAAATATAAATTAATGAATAATATAAAATTTTATAATTATGATCTAAAAACTTATTATCCAAAATTTTCTCGCCCTGATAACATTTTAACTTTATCAATCTTAACATTATGTTTTATCCCTCTTGAATATAGATTGTATGTTTTGAATAATATATATAATAGCTTAACCAGAGGTGGGGGGCTAATTATAGTGGAAAAATGTATGCCTAATAATTTTGAGATATCAAAATACATTGATAATGTTTATTATGGATTAAAAAAAGAAAATAATTACTCCCAAGAAGAAATTAATTCTAAAAGAAAAGCACTTGAGGGCATATTAGTGCCATTAACAACTTCTTTTAATGAGGAATTATTTAGATCAGCTGGATTTAATAAAATAGATATTTTTTGGAAAACATTAAATTTTACAGGATGGTTGCTTATAAAATAAGGATTAACTAAATGCCAGAACCAAGCCACGAACCTTGCCCGATGTGCGGACACTCGGATGAAGAACAACAAATAGCTGATGTAAATGAACTCGCAGACCAAGCAATAAACAATCTAAAGTTTTTAAATTTAGGATTTACGCTTGGATATTTAATGACCGATTTAGAGCGAACTGTGTATTATCATCATCAGATTAGAAAATGCAAGTTCAAAGAAATATCTAAATTGTTAAATAAGTCCGAATCCACTTTAACGAAAGCCTGGAATCGCTGTAAGTTACGCGGTAATAAGGCCTTAGAAGATTCTATAATGTAAAAAGTTCCTTTTTTCCCTTATATATAGAAGGTAGTTATACCTTACTCGTGAATAAATAATATGATTAAGCACGAAAGACAGAAAAAATAATGCCTTTACACGATGTAAAATGCTCCTATTGTGGCCACATAGAGGAGATCCTTTTTCAGCCAGGAAATAGACCTAATGAATATGTCTGCAACTATTGCGATAAAATACAAAGATTCAAACCCATGTTAAGTTCCTCTATTATTAGAATGGCAGGGGAAAGACCAGTTGAAGCAGAGTTAGAGAAATCTGCAGCTGATGGTTTATTTTAAATGCCGAACAGATCAGCAAAGAAACGCAAAAGATTAAAAAGACTTGCAACAAAAAAAATAGCAGAGTTCAAAGCCCTGAAAAGGCGAGAGCGTAAGGAGAAAAGAAATGAAATATCTTAAAAGAAAAGATGGATCCGTATTTGGTAAAGACAACCCATCAAAAGAACAGATTGAATCTTATAAAAAAGATGGTTGTGTTGTTTGCGATCCTAAAGGTAAAGCGATAAAGAAAGCTAAAAAAGATGCCTAAAGGAAAAGGGACTTACGGAAAGAAGGTTGGGAGACCGAAGAAAAAAGGTGCGAAAAGATCAAAGAAGAAAAAGGGATAGCCTTAAATTGTGAATTGGTTGGGTTAAAAAACCTTAAGATTACCCATAACTGGCGATTGGAATTTGATGTTTTTGAGGTTGAGCAGGAGAAGATAAAAGATTTGATTGATTTAATTCAGAAGCCAGTTGTAATTGGTATTGTTCCAAGTGAATAAAATAACTTAATAATAACATGCCGTTTCAAAAAGGAAATAAGATTGGTAATCGCTTTAAAGAAGGACAAGTTAACAATCCTAATGGTAGGCGAAATGCTGCCAGGGATATATTAAATAAGATCCTTGATACTGAAGTTGATGAGAAAACCAAGCGTGAGAAGTTATTAGATAAGTTGGTTAATATGGCTAATCACGGAAACTTGAATGCGATTAAAGAGATTTTAGATCGTACTGAAGGCAAATCAACTGAGTATATTGTTACTGAAGAAGTCAAACCAATAAGAGTTCTTGAATTTGGAGATGATGTACTGGATGAGAAATAAGGCTCTTATAAGCCCCTTAAAATTTATTTTAAGGCTATAAATATAAAGTTAAAGATATGGTTAAAGATAAAGATAAAGACAGATGAATGGAACTGATTCTAACAAAAGAGAGAAGGGAGATACTCAGCCATCCAGCCAGGTTCAAAGTAATCACGGCAGGGCGACGATTCGGAAAGTCGGTGCTGGGATTAATGTTTCTTTTAAAAGGGGAGATGTTGCAGGGCGAGAATCGCTGGTATTTAAGTCCGACATATCGGCAAGGCAAACTAACAGTGTGGCCGATACTGAAGTCAATTATCAGGAACCAACCAGATTGGAAGATCAACGAAACGGAACTGAGTTGTACTCGGTTAGGTGCTACAATTGCGATTAAGGGATCAGATGCAAGCGATTCATTGCGTGGGGCAGAACTCTCAAGAGTCGTGCTTGATGAATACGCTTACCAAAAAGCAGGAGTATTTGAAGAAGTGATTTATCCTATGTTAACAACTACTCACGGCAATGCTATGATGATTGGTACGCCAGATGGCTTCAGCAGTAATAATTTTTATGATTACTTTTTAAAAGGGCAAGGAGAAGATGATCAATGGAAGTCCTGGCAATATAAAACTATTGATGGTGGATTTGTAGATGACAAGGAATTGGATCTTGCTAAAAGCAATTTAGATGAGAGGGCTTATCGCCAGGAGTTTATGGCATCCTTTGAAACGGCAGCAAATCGTGCAGCGTGGGCTTTCGATAGATCCAAGCATGTCGTTAAGGCCGAAGAACTTTCAAGCTATTTTATAATCGGGATTGACTTCAATGTGGATTATATGACAGCGGTGCTTGCTTGTATTTACTCAGACCAAACAATCCACTATATAGATGAGATAAGAAGAAGGAATTCATCTACCGAGTTGTTAGCTAAGGAGATGAAAACACTATGGCCAAAGGTTACGGAAACATATCCAGATCCAGCAGGCACGGCTCGTTCCACAACCAGTTCCAGATCAGATCACCAGATTCTTCGTGATCACGGATATAGAGTATTGGCAGCCAGGAGACACCCAAGCCATCGTGATAGATTAAACGCACTTAACAGAAAACTGGAGGACGCAAAGGGCGTTGTTAAGATGACAGTAGATCCTAAGTGTAAATATTTAATAAAAGATTTAGAGCAAGTTCAGCGTGATAGAAAAGGTGGTATTGATAAGAGTAATATTGAATTGACTCATTCACTCGATGCAGCCACATATTTAATTTCATACAAATGGCCCATAGTTCAACGGATTGCAACCTCAATGAAATGGTAAAGAAAAATGATAGTTGAAACTAAGGATCATGTAAGGAGTTCCCTAAAAGAATTCCTGTCAAATATAACAACCGATAATGTGGAAGATCGTTATCGCAGTTTATCTTATTATGAAGGAATCCAGGGGGAGATGGAAACTGACTTGGGGAAATACTTTCCTTTGAAGTCTTTAGAAGTCCCCTTGATCGTTCAGAACATAACATCTAAGCTGATCAATGCTCGTGCCATTGGATACAAGACACCACCAGTAAGAACTAACGAGCCTTATCTGGATAGTGTAAAAGACTTAGACCAAACAATGCTAACGGCTGAACGCTTGACTTACTTATTGGGGTCTCACCTAATTAGAAGCAGATTCAACGATGAAGATAATATTTTAGAATACGATCAGATCATTGAGTTTGAGCCTGTATTCGAGGCAAGGGCAAGACAGCCTTTCGCATATATTTATCCGATCTATAATCACGGACAGGCAAGGAGTAACGAAGTTGTTTATGCTTACTGGTCGGCTGATGAGCATTTCTTGGTTCACCAGAGCGGACTCATTGAATCCGTGAACGAGGGCAATGTCAATCCTTATGGAGTACTTCCTTTTACCGTATGTCACCGCCATCCTTACACTACAGATTTTATGCGCAATGGTGCTAATGATATTGTGAACGCCAATCTAATGATTAATCTTTTAATGACCGAACTTGGTTTGGCTATGAGATTGCAAGCGTTGGGCCAGCCTGTTATTACTGGAATAGATAGTGCAAGTGAGGTTTCACTGGGAGTTGACAAACCGATGGTTCTGCCAGAGGGCGCATCGTTCCAGTTTGTTTCGCCTGGTGCAAACATTGATTCTTATCTAAACGCCGTAAGGTTTTATGTTGATTCGGTAGCCTATAATAACAATTTAAAAGTTAAGTGGTCGGTAGGGCGTGAGTCTTTTATCAGCGGTGAGGCTTTAAAGATGGCTGAGATAGATTTAACGGAAGCGGTCATGTCAGACTATCAAATGATTTGGAGAGGTGTAGAGAATAAAAGATTTAAAATTGACCGTATAATACTGGAAGCCCATAATATTAGAGTCCCTGATGAATACAGCGTTGACTTTTCTGAGCCAAGATTTCCTCTAACCGCTAAAGAAGAAAGAGAACAATGGGCATGGGAATGGGATAACAATCTATCCACTACGAAGGACTGGTTAAGGAAATATAACCCAGATTTAAGCGATGAAGAATTAAATGAAATGGTTGCCGAGATAGTTCCAGAACAACCAGAAGAAGCAACGGCAGGATCTTTCCTGGCAGAAGCGTTGAGCAGTGAATGAGCGAATTGGTAAAGTTTAAAAAAGAATATCTGTTAATGGTTAGTCGAATGACCGATCAGGTCTTTCAATTAATAAAGGCTGGCCAGACTAAAGATCAGATCCTTGAATTATTATCTAAAAAAGATTTTAAAAAGGTTATTCTTGCAGATAAAGAATTTAAAAATGCTTACAATGAATTGAATGGTCTTTATGGTAAAGCCCTAAAGAACATGGATAAGTTTGCCGAAATATCCCCCAATACATTGCTGGCAATTACAAAGATGAACCAGGCCACCTTCTTTGATAAGATGGCTGTTGATATTGCGAACTCCCTAAAGGGGAATATGACCTCTGGAATATTAGGGGGACTAAGTAAGGATGACATTATTAACGGCGTAACAACCTCTCTACGGCCAGATCAGATAGACACCTTAGTTACTACCGCCTTAAGTGTTTACACGGCCTCTGTTACCTCTTTAATGGCTGATAAGTTGCCCAAGAATGTTTCTTATGTCTACACTGGGCCAGTTGATAAAAAGACCAGACCGATTTGCTTACAGCTTATGTCAAGCGGAGAACTTACCAGATCTCAGATAAACGGAATCGTATCAAATGGATTTATTGAGCGTGGAGGATTTAATTGCAGGCACCAGTGGAGATTACTCACTAAACAGACTCAAATGTTTGATCCTAAAGGTGCTAAAAAAGAAGCCAAATTAAGGGGGATCTCTTTAAGTGGCTAAACCGAAACCAATAGATGATATGTTTGATAATCTGACAGGCGTTCAAAAGATGATAGTTCTTGGCGAAAAGATGATTGGGCTAATAATCGAGAGGACGCAAAGGGGTTATGGGGTCAATGGTTTATTCAAGGAGTACTCAAGAAAAGGATTAAGGCCTTACTGGAAGGTAAAGCAAGAAGGCAAAATTAACAGGCAATCTTTAAAACACAAGCCCAATAGTGCAAGGGATGTAAACCTAACCTTAACGAATGATATGTTAGGAAGTTTAAAAGTCAAGACTGGCGGGACAAATGACGAGCAGGTAACGATAGGGATGCCAAGCACAGAAGCGATTAAAGCAAACGCACAAGAATTACAAGGGAGAGCCATGTCAACTACTGCTAAACCAGTAACGGCTCAAGAGGAAAAATTTATTGCTGAATTCTTTGATAAGGAAATTAAAAAAGCCATGAAAGATGCAAGCGGTAGAACAAGGATAGTAATTGGATAACTCACAAAAGAGGATATAAATGTCAAACGAAGAAGTCGGTCAGGACGAAAAAACTGAAGCCATCGGGCAGGATGTAAAAACTGAAGTCGTAGAGAGCAACGATAAAGCTGAAGATTATAGTGTTCCAGGTTATCGTTTCAAAGAACTCAACGAGAAAAACAAAGCCCTTGAGTCCAAAGTAAAGGCTATGGAAACCGATGCGAAAGCAAAGGTCGAATCCGAAGCCGTGGAGCGGGAAGAATTTAAAGAGTTGTATGAAGCTGCAAAAGTTGAGCGTGATAAATTCGCCAGCGATGCGGAAAAGTATTACTCTATTGAAGAAGCCCGCAAGAGCAGACTCCTTGAGTCTTTTCCAGAAAACCTTAGAGAAAAAATGTCTAAGTTAGATTCTGAAACGCTGGAACAAATGAAAACAGAATTTACAAATAAAGTCCCTCAAGTAGACAATAGCGGTGGAGGAGTTTCTGGCGGTAAGTCCTTAGAATGGTCTAAGCTTGCACCAAGCGAAAGAAAGAAACACTTTGCTGATATTATGAGGGGTAAAAGTTAAGGAGTCTTAAATGGCTAACATTACAGTTTCAACCGGGGCAAATTTTCTGCCCGAGGTGTGGAAAGATGCCATCTTGGATTACGCTGAAAGAAATTTCCGCATAAGAAACCAGGTTACAAATGTTTCTGATCTCGCCAGTGGCGATACGGTTCATGTGCCTCGTGTTTCTCAGGAGACTGCAGCTGCTAAATCAGCAGATACTGCGGTAACTTATTCGGCGCAAACAGATGGCGAAGCCTCAATCTCAATCAATCAACACGCTTATGAAGCAAAAAGAATAGAGGATATTGTCCGTGTGCAAAGTTCATACGACCTGTTCTCTCTCTATGCAAAAAGCATGGGATATGCGATTGCTAAAAAGGTTGAAAATTACCTTGCGGTTGATATTATTCAATCCGCTACAGCAAACGATGTTACTCTGGCCGCAGATAACACAATGACGACAGCACTTGTCCGTTCTGGATTACAGAAATTACTTGACATAGGGGTAGACTATACCAATGGCGAAACGCATTTTTATGCTTCACCAGCATCGTATATGTCTCTTATGAGTCTTGGTGAATTTTCTGATTTCCAAGAGCGTGGCCCAGAAGCTGGCGGTGGTGCTGGCCCAAATATCTCTGGTCAACTTGGCGTAATTTATGGAATGCCAGTTTACACCAGTGTAGATTGGGACGATGACGGCGGCACAGGCGATGAATCTGCATCTATCTTTACAAAAGATTCGGTTCTTTTCGCAATGCAAATGGAACCAAGAGTTCAGTCAGTATATGATATTGACCACTTGGCAACATCCGTGGTAGCCGATGTATTATTCGGCGCATCTTTGACTCAAGCTGCAGGAACTGCTGCTGGTCAAATAGTGAATTTCAATAATCCTTAATCTGGATAATTGAATAATATAGGTGGGGGGCTTTTATTAGTCCCCTAACCTTTTTAAAATTTTAAAAGGAATAGAATTATGGCAACAGATTTAACAAATGTAGCTGTCTCCACTGGATATGTTCAATTATTACATATTGATGGTGGGGTTGGAGGATCTGTCACTCGTGTTTACGATGGTGACGGAACAGGTACACCATTACAAATATCTACATCAGAAGTACAAATTTTAGATGGTTCTTATGATTTTGATGTAGCTTCTCACGATGGAACAAACGGATTAAAGTTAGGGGGAACTTTAGTAACGAGTTCTGCAGCTGAATTAAATTATAACGATATATCCACGCTTGGTACAGCCCAGGCGAATAAGGTATTAACAGTTGATTCCAGTTTAGATGTAACTGGTATACGAAATTTGACCGCTACAGGAACAATCCAGGCAGCCAATTTTACTGGCACAGGGAATACGACTATTGGAGATGCGGTTACGGATACAGTCGCAGTCAATGCTACGATCACAACAAATTTAGTTTTTGAGGGATCAACTGCTAATGATTATGAAACTACTTTAGCAATAACAGATCCAACTGCTGATAGAACCTGGACTATTCCAGATTCAACAGATACCTTTGTAGGAAAAGTAACTACAGACACTTTAACAAATAAAACTTTAACTGCTCCAGTCTTAAATACTGTAGATATTAATGGTGGTACAGTTGATGCGATTACCACTTTGACGGTAGCAAATTCAGTTGATATAGGAAACTATACAATCACAGCCAATGGATTTACCGCTGATGGAACTATTCAATATGGCAGTTTATCAGATGGCGCAATAACTATTACCGCTTTTGAGTCAAGCTTAACAAGTGGAGCAGCTTTAGTTCCAACTTCAGCAGCCGTTAAAACTTATGTAGATGCTCAAGTAACAGCCCAAGATTTAGACTTCTCTGGGGATTCTGGCGGTGCATTAAATATAGATTTAGATTCTGAGAGCTTAACATTCACAGGTGGAACTGGTGTTGTGACTGTAGGCTCTGGAAATACAATGACTTTTAATTCAGTAGACTCAGAGATTGTACATGATAGTTTAAGTGGATTTGTAGCTAATGAACATATCGACCATAGTGGTGTTACATTAACTGCTGGTACAGGATTAAGTGGTGGTGGAGATTTAACTTCATCACGAAGTTTCGCAGTAGACTTAAATGAATTAACTACTGAAACAACTATTGCTGATGCAGATTTTATAGCAATGGTAGATGCTACAGATAGTGGATCTGGTAAAATAACTTTTGAGAATTTAGAAGATGCTATTTTTAGTTCGGTAAGCGGAGATGTATTGATTACTGAAGCAGGAGTAGCCAGTATTCAAGCCAATTCAGTAGCCCTTACAACCGATACGGTTGGGGATTATGTTCAAAACATAACTGCTGGGACTGGATTGACTTCTACAGGTAATACAAGCGGTGAGAATATTGCTCACTCACTGAGCGTAGATGTTGCTCAGTCTCAAATCACTTCACTGGGAACATTAACAGCATTACAGGTAGATAATCTTAATATTAATGGGAATACCATATCTTCAACTGCTGGAACAGATTTACTTATTACACCATTAGCAGGACAACAAATAGTCCTTGATGGAACGATTGTTGTAGATGCAGGAGTTGTAACTGGAGCGACAAGCATAACCTCAACTGCCTTCGTAGGTGATATGACAGGAGATGTTACTGGGAATGCAGATACGGCAACTAAAATTGCATCTATTACAAATAGTAATATTGTCCAATTAACTTCCTCACAGACACTTACAAATAAAACATTAACAAGCCCTGTATTGGATACTGGTGTATCAGGAACAGCCATTAAAGATGAAGATACTTTTGCCAGTGATTCTAACACACATTTAGCAACTCAGCAATCTATTAAAGCATACGTTGATTCAGTTGCTCAAGGATTGAATGTTAAAACTTCATGTGCTGTTGCAACTACAGCAAATGTAACATTATCTGGGGAACAATCAATAGATGGCGTTACAACTTCAGCTTCAAGGATTCTTGTTAAGGATCAATCTACTGCTTCACAAAATGGTATTTATGTAACAGATGCGGGGGCTTGGAGTAGAGCAACAGATTTTGATGCTCCAGCAGAAGTAGCAAGTAGTTTTGTATTCATATCTGGGGGGACTGCTGGTGCAGATACAGGCTGGGTATGTACTAATGAACCTGAATCAGTTGCAGTGGGAACTGATGGCATTACATTCTCTCAATTCTCTGATGCAGGACATATTACGGCTGGAACTGGATTAACTAAATCTGGCAATGAAATAAGTATAAACGCTTCTCAATCTACGATTACATCCATTGGAACTCTTAGTGGTGCGACTCCTTTAGTATTTGAAGGTGGTACACCTAATGATTTTGAGACAAGTATAAGCGTAACAGACCCAACAGCAGACAGAACTTGGACAATACCAGATGCTTCAGATACTTTCGTAGGTAAGGCAACTACAGATACTTTAACTAACAAAACTTTAACTGCACCAACATTAACTACACCAGCACTGGGAACACCAGCAAGCGGTGTATTAACTAATGCAACTGGACTCCCAATATCAACTGGTGTTAGTGGTTTAGCAACTGGTGTAGCAACATTTTTAGCGACTCCAACTTCGGCAAATTTAATATCAGCAGTAACAAATGAAACTGGAACTGGATCATTAGTATTCGCAACTTCACCTACATTGGTTACTCCAGCACTGGGAACTCCAGCATCAGGTGTGGCAACAAATATTACAGGACTCCCAATAGTAGCTGGAACAACTGGAACCTTATCGGTGGCTCGTGGTGGAACAGGTGCAACATCTTTAACTGATGGTGGAATTTTATTGGGTAGTGGAACAGGGGCAGTCACAGCTACAGCAGTATTAGCAGATGGTGAAATTTTAATTGGTGACGGAACAACTGACCCAGTAGCACTTGACATTGGAAGCTCAACAGCCGTCACTATTGTTGGAGCATTAAACTCAGGCTCCATCACTTCGGGATTCGGGACAATAGATACAGGCTCAAGTACAGCAAACTTTGGAGCCACAACTGTTGACTCTTTAAGTGTCTCTGATGGTAATATAACAAATGTGGGGGACATATCTTTAGATAGTATTTCCTCAGATGCAGGGACTTCAATAAATGTGGTGCTTGGTTCTAATGCAGGAGATGACTTCACAGTAGATACAAGCAAACTGGTGGTTGAAGGTGATACAGGTAATGTCGGAATTGGGACTACTTCGCCGGGGTATAAGCTAACAGTAAATGACGATACGGCCAGCGGTAGAGCAATACAAGTTGTACAATCTGCAACAAGTGGCACTAACTACGGCATTCAAGGTGGTGCTTATGGTTCAGGAGCAACAAAAAACATCGGATTATCTATAACGGCGGAAGGTGCAACGACTAATGATGCTGCTCATTTTATGGGAGGCAATGTCGGCATCGGAACCACGAGTCCATTAATGGAATTTGTTGTTCAATGTGCAAGTGCAACAGAACTGGTAGGAATAGGCGATACAGCGGTTAACCATCCCGGTATTTCTATAAGCGATACATCTGGTAATATGGATAGAGTCCTAATCCGAGATGCCAATAATCATATATATTTAGGAGACTTGGATGATAATTCTGGTGACTTGTATTTACGAGCGGCAGGAGCCACTGCCATGACCATCGACTCAGCAGGCAATGTCATGTTTGGTACAAGTACAACAACGGGTACAGATACAGGAAGTGGTATTTTAGCGGGGGGTGCAACTTTTCAACCTAATTCTGTGGGTAGAACGATTTTATATCTTGGTTCTGTAAATCATACAGAAGAAATTGATATTGCACGATTTTATAACCAAAATGGTAAAGTAGGTAGTATTGCTACTGATGCTTCAGCAACAGCCTACAACACTTCATCGGATTATAGATTAAAAGAAAATGAAATATCAATTTCTGACGGATTAACGAGATTAAATCAACTAAAACCATATAGATTTAATTTTAAATCTGATGCAGATAAAACAGTAGATGGTTTCTTTGCTCACGAAGTTCAAAGTATAGTTCCAGAAGCAATCACTGGTGAAAAAGATGCTATGCAAACTGAGGAATACACAGTATCAGAAGCACTTGGTGAAGTCTTTACTCCAGCAGTCGAAGAGGTTACTGAAGAACGTCAAGTAACTGAAACTGTTGAAACTGGCTCTTATGTAAATCTAGCTGGTGAAACTATTACTGAAACTCAAGATGTTGGAGTAACTGAAGAAGCTACCGAAACTGTTATTGAACGTCAAGATATTGACGGTGTAATGACTGAGGTAGAAGTAGAGAAGGTTACACAAGAACCTGTAATGGAAACTGTAGTAACAACCGAAGCTGTGGCAGAAGTTATTCTTGAAACAGATGTAGAGAATCCAGAAGAACTAACCGAGGGGCAATGGAGAGAAACTACTGCTAAGGTTACGGCTGAACGTGAAGTACCTGATATGCAAGGCATAGACCAATCAAAACTTGTGCCTTTATTAGTGGCAGCAATCAAAGAACTCTCAGCTAAAGTAGAAGCATTAGAAAACGCATAAACAGGAGAAACAATGTCTAAAAAAACAAAAACAAAAGACGAACAAACCATTTCAATAGACGGAGTGGAACATAAAGTGAGCGACTTAACAGAATCCCAAATACAAATGGTGAATCATGTGCAAGACATGCAGAATAAATTAAACACCAATGCTTTTATACGCACACAATTAGAAGTGGGCAAAGAGGCTTTTGTGAATATGCTCAAAGGTAGTTTGGGATAGTGTGGAATTACCGATTAGTGAGACCAACAGGCAAGCTTCTACCGAGGTTTGCCGAGGTCTATTACTCTGCTGATGGTGTCCCTGAATTTTGGTCTATCCATAATTATTTTAAAGATATACTATGGGCGATAAGCCAACCAGTGATTGACATTTTTAAGAGAAAACCTTTAAAGGAATCAGACTTTAGAGAAATGGAAGAATACGAATTTAACACTGTACTAACCGTTACGAAAGATGGTGAGGATTATTACATAGACTTGCCCGGAGAATTGACTAAGAAGTTGAAGTGGGAAATAGAAGATACTATTCGTTGGGATGAAACAGAAATGTGCTTAGATAGTGGGGAATATTTTACGTATATGCTCGTCAATGAATCGCTCGAAAAGCGGATGAGTAAGATAGTACGCACATGAGTAATGGCGTTGGTTGATAACGATGGCTGAAGCGACGGCAAATCGACGGTCTAATGGACAATTTACCAAAGGAAATTCGGCGGGAGTGCAATTCGAACCGGGTAATAACGCTAATCCAAACGGTAGGCACGGATCAATGTCAGACTTATTCAAAGAACTTGCTGAAGCAAAAGATGGTAAAGGCAAGACGAGGAAAGAAAAGATTCTAAATAAAGTATTAAGTATGGCAGAGAATGGATCGCTAAAGGCTGCCGAAATATATATGAACCGAGTGGAAGGCAAGCCCAGGGAGTACGTGGAGCAACGCATTCGGAAAGATGAGATTGTAATTGAGTGATCTTTCGTATAAAAAAAGACAAGATGCTCAAACATCAACGGCGATTCTGGGATATGCCCAATCGAATTGTCCTATTGATTGGCGGGTACGGATCGGGCAAGACTTATATCGGGGCATTGAAATCCCTGTACATGAGTTATTTGAACGCTCCTGTTCCGGGAATGTACATATCGCCTTCACACCAATTAGCAACCAAGACGATCATTATAACGCTCAAGGAGTTATGTAATCGTGCCGAGATTGATTATACATACAACCAACAACGAAGCGAGTTCATCTTCCATAATTGGGGCGGCAAACTATGGCTTGGATCTGGAGATAAGCCGGATTCCTTACGTGGTCCGAATATTGGATGGGCGGTTATAGATGA
>ENA-OREN01001875-OREN01001875.1-marine-metagenome-genome-assembly--contig:-NODE-1875-length-23117-cov-3.929731_pt1 | contig 23117 bp, 21 predicted proteins | sample MGYA00248624_ERZ508555 | MGnify/ENA primary metagenome ERZ508555 (study PRJEB26222, sample SAMN06267773) | marine metagenome | isolation source: Saanich Inlet, British Columbia, Canada | place...
ACGCCAGGAGGGATTCGAACCCCCGACCTAAGCATTAGAAGTGCTTTGCTCTATCCAGCTGAGCTACTGGCGCTCAATTAAATCGGGGTGAGAGGGCTCGAACCTCCGACCCCCTGTTCCCAAAACAGGTGCGCTACCAACTGCGCCACACCCCGATTTAAAAAATAGATTATACGATGAAATATAAAAACAACAAGAAAACTAATTTTTAAAGAAATTTTCATTCAACCTAAAAATACCATGGTACTGACCTTTTTTCTCTATCAAATCAGCATGAGTACCCTTTTCGATAATTTTTCCATCTTTTAAAAGTATTATTATATCATCATCCTTAATTAAATTTAATCTATGCGCTATTACAATAGAAGTTTTATCCTCAATATTTCTTAGATAATCCTTAACATCTCTTTCGAGGTCTAAATCTAAGTTAGAGGTGGCTTCGTCCAGCACTATCAATTGAAACGGTCTACCCATCATCATCTTTATATTCTGAATTTGTTTTTCACCAATTGACTTCAATTCTTTAATATTATGAAAATCATTCTTATCCGGGACATTGTTGAACAATGGAGTATCTTGCATTATTACTGAAAAATTACTCCTTATACTTTCTATACTGAAAGCCTGCAACGGTGAGTCGTCAATTAAAATCTCTCCTCTTTGTGGCTTATAAAAACCCAACAGTAGATTCAATATTGTTGTTTTTCCTGAACCTGTTGAACCAATTAAGACAAAAGATTCCCCATTTTTAATCTCTAAATTAAAATCTTCTAGAACCCAGTTATCTTCTTCATATGAGAACCAAACGTTCTTAAACACAATAGATTTAAAGTTACCATTAAAAATTTTCTTTCCGTTCATCTCACTGCTAACATTTACAATGTTGAATAAATTCTCACTTGCCGCTAAAGCAGATTGTAAAATATTATATTTATCAGCCAAATCTAATATTGGTTTAAACATCATTCTAAGATAAAAAAGTACGGCTAATAATTCACCTATAGTCATAGCTGACTCAATAACTTGATGTGAGCCTACCCATATTATTACTCCTGCGGTAAAGACTGTGGTAAATTCCACAAAAGGTCTAAACATTGCAAAGGTATACATCTGGTCCAAGTTGGCTTTATAATTGCTATCGCTATAGAATGAAAATCTTTTATAATTCAAGTCTTCTTTGTTGTACATTTTTAGTAATGTAATAGCTCTAATAGACTCGTTAATAAAAGAGTTAAGCTGTGCAATACTTTTTCTCAGTTTTGTATAAACTTTTCTTAACTTTACTCTATATAATAAGGCAAGGAATATAACAAAAATGTTTATTCCTAATATTATTATTCCTAAGAATGGATTGAAAGATATGATTAAGAACAAGACCCCCACAACTACAAGAAGATCTTTTGTAAATTGTACCAAGACGTTTGTATAGAATTCGTTTAGCGCATTTATGTCATTTGTAACTCTAGTTGTGATTCGTCCAACGTCGTTGGAATCAAAGTATGATTGAGGAAGCTTAAGTATATGACGAAAGAGTGACTGTCTTATATTAAACATGATTTTTTGTCCTGAGATATTTAATATATAACTAAATAAAGAGCTAAAAATAAAAATAACAGCAATAAAAAAGAGAATACTGTATGCGTTGGATTTAATTATATCTTGGGTTATTCCACCAGACAAAATTCCATCAATAACTTCTTTAATTTTGTATGGTATCAACAATTCAAAGTAAGCTACGATAATCATTGAAGCAAAAGCCAATAAGAGCCAAGATACATATGGCTTGGCAAACCGAACAAGCCAAACAGTAATACTTCTATCTTTATCCATGAGGAGACACTCTCTGCTTGGGTAGAATTTTCTGCACATTCATAAGATCTAGAAATAAACTACTATTTTTTATTAAGCTCTCAGCATTCCCTGCCTCTACTATTGAACCCTTATCTAAAACTAAAATGTTATCCAGACTATATACTGTTGAGATTCTCGATGAGACTATTATTAGAATTTTATCTTTATAGTGAGATTTAATATTTTTAATAATATTAAGCTCAGTCTCTACATCCAAGGAAGATAATGTGTCATCGATGATGAGGACTTGGGGTCTTTGATAAATAGCCCTTGCAATAGAGAGTCTTTGTCGTTGTCCTCCGGAAAGAGACAATCCTCTCTCTCCTACAATTGTATCTAGGCCATCGGGCATTTCTTCAATATCCCTCAAAAACCTAGAAACTCCTAATGAAATTAGCCCCCTCTTTGTATCAAAATTCTCACTAAAAAAACTTAGGTTATCTCTTATTGTTCCCGAAAATATTATTGGTTCCTGAGGGACATATAATATCTTTGATCTTATAGAAGATTTATTTATTAAATTAATATCTATATGATTTATAAATAAGTTGTCTGCCTTGTTAAACTTTAGCATAAGACTAGTTAAAGATGTTTTACCTGAGGCAGTTTTTCCTGTTATACCTAGGGTCGTTCCCTTATCGGCTTTGAAAGCTATGTCTTCCAAAAAAGGTTCATCATTATAAGAAAAGTTAAGACCTCTAAATTCAATACTTTCAATATCTTCAATGGATTTCAATGATTCCTCATCTAACTCTTCTTCTTGTTTCATCACTTCATTAACTCTTTCTAGAGAAACATTCCCTCTTTTTAGCCAATCGACGGCTAGGCCCATTGCTATTACAGGCCAGCTAAGCATTGTCAAATACAACATGAGAGTCGAGAATTCACCTAAACTAATTCTCTTGATTAAAACAAGATTGCTACCGAATAATATTAGTACGAATATCGAAATGCTAGTAAAAAAAGTTACCAAGGGTTGGTATCCTGCCCAGAGCTTTATTAAGTTCATATTTTTAGACTCATAATCCTTACTTCTTAGATGAAATCTTTTAATCTGGCTACTTTCATCATTAAGAGCTTTAATAGCTTTAATTGAATAAATAATCTTTCTTGCCTCTTCTGTAAGTTCAGAGAAAGACCTCTGGACATTTAAAAATAAACTTTCTATCTTTTGACCATATTTCACTATCAAGAATGAAACTAAGACGAAAGGGATAGCCGCATAAAGAGTGAATTCAACCGATATAGAAAACATTGAAGCCAAAATAAATAGTAGCAGGAGTATTCCATCATACGCTACAACAATCCCAAAACCGCAAGCCATTTTTATTTGCTCAATATCATTTACCCCTCTAGCCATTAAATCACCGGCATTATTTTTATTAAAAAAAGACATCGGTAAGATTTGGAGCTTATAGAAGTATTTGTCTCTGAGATCTTTCTCAATCTTCCTAGACGTACCAAGCAGAAAAAATCTCCATACAAATCTAAACAAAGCCATCAAGATTCCACAAAGAATGAGATAAAAAGCGGATTTATTGATAAAATCAGAAGAATTATAGTTAGATTCTGACAATTGAGTAATTACGCTGCCAATAATCTGTGGCACCATTAATTGCAATGCATCTACCGCAGTTAGACCCATTAAGCCAAAGAATATTTGCTTCTTATGACTTTTAAATAAGTTAACTATTGAATTACTTTTCATAATATTTCAAAAAAAAAACTATATCATAGATTATAAAGGAAAAATTTGTTAAAGTTCCTAGGAGAAAAAAATTAATATGGATTTAGGAATAGCATTACCAATTCTAGCAAACATTGATGTGAAAGATCAGCTGAATATTGCAATTAAAGCTGAAGAGTTAGGATTCAAGTCTGTTTGGGCAAGTGATCACATAGTGATACCCGAGGAATGGAAAGGTCGCTTTTCCGATATATTTCCTGATCCATTTATCATATTGACAGCAATATCACAGAATACTAATAAAATTAAAATAGGAACTAGTGCAATAATCTTACCTTATAGAAACCCTATTATTGTAGCTAAAATGTGTTCAACACTAGACCATTTTTGTAATGGTAGATTAACATGTACTGTTGCGCCTGGTTGGATGAAAGAGGAATTTGACGTACTCAACGTTCCTTATGATAGAAGAATTAATAAAACAGTTGAATACGTTAAAATATTAAAATCTCTATGGGAAAATGACCCAGCAGATTTTAAAGGTGAATTCTATTCCTTTAATAAAGTTTCATTTCAACCTAAGCCCATACAAAAGCAATTGCCTGTGTGGATGGGTGGTAATCATGAAAGAGCAATCGAAAGATCTATTGACCATGCTGATGGGTGGCAACCAATTTGGTTTAGCTCCGATGAACTTGAAATAAAAATGAAATATTTGAATGAGTATGCCGAAAAAAAAGACAGAGACCTAACTAACTTTGACATTTCTCTTAGAAACAGAATTAGAATCATCTCCAAAGATAGAAAAGATACCGAAAATCCTCCAACAGCACTAATTGGAGAAAAGAATGAAGTTTACGAAAAGATTTTATCTTATACTAATCTGGGAATTAAAGAAGTTGTTTTGGATTTTATTACACCCGATAAGGATGAGATAATTGAAACATTAGAAATCCTAGGAAAAGAATTAATCCCCGAACTATAGTCTATCCTCTTAATTTATTTAATAACCCTGACCAATATCGAGCCCAATATGTTCCTTCGGCTAAACCTTTATGTTCTTTTTCGGCATATTCTATTGCTTCATCATTTCCATTAGTAAAAAGCTTAAGTTGCTCCGCAGCAGCTTCTAGTTCTTCGTCACTTATCTCTATATCATCCAATGCTGTTTGAACAAACTTGCCAACTTCCAACAGCGAATGCTCAAGATTGTTCTTATTTTTCTCTATTTCTTCAGACAACTTAACCGAATCCTGACCTAAGACGACTTTTGCTTTAGCAATTCTCGTTAGATATTCGTCTACCGATTTGACTGTTCTAAGTGTATTATCTAGCTCTTTAACTAAAGTTGTAAGCTGCCTTGAGTCAGACATGTTTTCTCCAATTTGTTTTTGCTTCGATAATTCTGACATATTTATTTCTCCTATTAAATTAATTATCAGTTTATTTTCTATACACTACTATACCAGGCTTGTTTTTGATGTAGTCTAAAAATTCGACATCGATAACCTTTTTGATTCCTGGAGAGCTTGAAGCATGCCGAAAAAATACTCCCCTCTTATTTTTTATTAAAATTCCAACATGAGATACATCTAGACCCTTAATGTCGGTGTAAATCCCTATATAGTCTCCGGACTTTAGATTATTTAAATTACTCTCTTTAATTAAATCAGGTGGAATATATCTAATATGGACTCTTCTAATAGGTATTCCATCAAGAAAAAGCTCACCATTTGATTTTAAGTTTAAGTTCTTCAAAACTCTAATTGATTTTCCTGGCAGAATAGAGTCAGTTGCATCAACAATCCCTTTTACATTTTGAGACCAATCATAAAAAAAATGGTTTCTATTTTTAAAACTAACAATTCCATCCTTGTATCTCACATTTTGAAGTTTATTAATAAAATTATAATAATCTTTAACCTCAATTAATGAATGGACATAATCAATATAGGTATAGCAATCCATCTGATTAAGGTTAATAGTAAATATCTCTTTATTATTATCGTCACCTGATAGTGTATTTGCTTTATAAGGGGTTCCTAAAAATGCTGCAGAAAAATAGGCATGCCTTAGGCTTATATCATCTGGTCTTTTAAGTATCAATTCACTTACTTCTTTTTTAAAGTACTGATATTTAACCTTAGCTGAGTAATATGTTCCAGATTGAGCAAAGTTAAAACCAAAAAGAAGAATAACTACAATAAGGGAAGCTATAAGACTATATTTTCTTTCTTTTTTGTATCTCAAATGACGCTCTTTTAAGACTTTCATAATTTATCTTAATTGTATCACTAAATTGAACTGCTAAATTAAACATTGTGTCTATATCGGCCCCATTAAAGTCTTTTAATAAGCTTTGCAGCTCCTTCTTTGTTAAAGATAGCTCTATCCCTTTGAGCTTCTTTTTTATATCAAAAATTGTGGCTATCTCTTCAATCGTAGGATTCTTTGTTTCCAATAATAGATCAAATCTTCCTGATCTTAACAACGCTCTATCTATACGGTTAATCTTATTAGTGGCTGCAAGAACTACAACGTTACTTAAACTCTTAAAGCCATCCATCTCTAAGAGTAATTGGCTTATTAGTCTATGGGAACTTGAGCTATTAGCATCTTCTGACATAGGACAAATAGAGTCTATCTCATCAATGAAAAGGATTGAAGGTGAAACTTGTCGAGCTTTATTGAAAAAATCCTTAAGTTGTTCTTCAGACTCGCCTAAATATTTTGAAATTAACTCGGGTCCTTTAATAGAAATAAAATTCATTCCGCTTACGTTAGCAAGAGCTTTTGCCAACATTGTCTTACCGCTTCCAGGTGGTCCAAAAAGCATTATGCCTTTTGGCATTTTTTCTCTATACTTATTGGTCTTTATAGGATTGATAACAACTTTTGTGAGTGTTTCTTTAACATCCTTCAAACCACCTATTTCATCCCACTGAACCTTGGGTGTTTCAATAAAAATTTCTCTAATAGCTGACGGTTCAATTCCATTAATTGCCTCAATAAAATTTGCATTTGAGATTGTAATAGACTCTAATAAATCAAAATTAACAGACTCCTTAGTAGTTAAAGCTTGTACGGATATCAAAGCGGCGTCCTTGCACAACATCTCAAGATCAGCTCCAACAAATCCAGACGTAGCATTAGAGATTTCATCTAGATTAACGTCACCGCTTAAGGGCATCCCCCTAGTGTGGATTTCTAATATTTCCTTTCTAGCAGGGAGACTAGGTGCATCTAATACTATTTCTTTATCAAATCTTCCAGGTCTTCTTAAAGCAGGGTCAATGGAATTAGGCATATTAGTCGCAGCTAAAACTATAACCTTACCTCTATCTTTCAATCCATCCATCAAAGCAAGAAGCTGCCCAACTATTCTTTTTTCCACTTCACCGTGAACCCTATCCCTCTTTGGAGCTACAGCATCTATTTCATCAATAAAGAGTATTGAAGGTTGCTTGTCGGAGGCATTTTGAAATATCTCCCTAAGCAAAGCCTCACTCTCACCATAAAACTTTCGAACAATCTCAGGACCATTCACTAGAATAAAATTGACTCCACATTCTTGAGCTATTGCTCTAGCAAGCAGAGTCTTCCCAGTTCCAGGAGGTCCAACCAGTAACAATCCTTTAGGTGGCTCTATACCTAGTCTGGAAAAAATTTCAGGGTGCTTAAGTGGAAGCTCGACCAAATCTTTAACCTTTTTTAACTGCTCTTTTAACCCACCAATATCACTATAAGTTGTTATTTTCTTTTGTTGAGATTCGACATTCAGTCTTTTAATATCTATTTTTGTTTTCTTATCAACAACTGAGGGAGAGGAAGGATTAGTGGAAACAACCTTAAATTCTTCAGCTTTATTTCCTGGCAACTTAAGTTGGAGCTTGTCTCCAGCAGTTACAACAACGCTATTTAACTGAGTCAAGAGAATTTTAGTATCATTCATAAACAATAGAGATTTAGGATTGGTTGGGCTTAGAACAATTTTATTTGTAGCCAACAGTTCAACTTTCTTAATAATAACTTTTTCATTAATTGAAGATTGTATGTTCTGCCTGGTAAGGCCATCAATCTTAATAGAGTCATCTTTCTCTAAATCCTCTTTATTCATAGGCATAATCCTTATTGCTGACTTTCTTTGCCCGCATATTTCTACAACGTCATAAGTCTCTAGTCCCAGCTGTAACATCTTCTTTTCTGAGATTCTTGCAAAACCCTTACCTGCATCTTTAATACCTATATCTTCAATAATGAAGTCAATACTCATATTCCAATAGATTACCAATGGGTTATAATAGTTCAAGCAACTAATATTAAATTGATATAAAAAATGAAAATAAATTCAATCTCTCTTAAAAATTTTAGAAATTACTCACAATCCAAAATTGAACTAAGCCCAAGGATTAATTTGTTTTTAGGCAACAATGGTCATGGAAAAACTAGTCTATTAGAAGCTGTCTGGATTTGTGTCAATGGAAGGTCTTATAGAACAGCTAAAAGCAAAAACGTGATTAATTTTTCTAATAAAAGCGCTGAAATAGAAATAAGAACTACAAACAACGACTCTATAAATGAAATCAAAGTTCAGATAACGGAAAACAAAAAGAAATTCCTAGTGAATGATAAAAAAAATAAAAATCGTTCAGAGTTAAAAAAAATACTTGCTACGGTTTTAATAGATAGAGAATTTAAAGAAAATTTAGAGAAATCTTTTAGACCACGCAGGCTTATATTAGATTCTATAATGTCTAATATAAGTCTTAGTTTCAGTAAAAAGCTCCAGCTTTATTCTGAAGAAATAAAGAGAAAGAATGAGATATTAAGAACAAGTAAGAATGACGACATCTTAGACTTTATTGATGTAAGATTATTAAATTTATCACACTCTCTATCAAGCGAAAGAAGTTTGTGGCTGTCAAGAATCACGAATATAGCAGGCAAGGTCTTGAGGAAACTTGCTCCTAAGAACTCATTGGATCTTAATATTAAAAGTGACTCTTTAGATTCTGAGAGTTTAAATAGTGCCCTAAAGTCGAACAGAATTAAGGAAAAAATCACTGGGAAGTGTCTAGTTGGTTCACACAAAGATCAGATATCTTTTATTCTTAATGGCTTCGATGCCTTTGAATTTGGTTCTGAGGGTGAAAAAAAAAGCGTCTCTATGGCGTTAAAAATTTCTGAGATTTTACTATTGAAAAAAGTTAACAATGACTTTCCTATAATACTAGTTGATGAGATAGGCAGCGAGTTTGACCAAAAGAGATTCAACTTCTTTTATACTTTTATTACAAGTCTTGAAACTCAATGCTTTATCACGGCAAATAATAAAAGCGTATTGGACATAAATAAGAGTAAAGATTTTTCTATTTTCTCTATTATTAATGGAGATTGTAAAAAAATAAGTTAGATTTAATCTATGTTAAAAAGAATCAGAGAAGATTTAAAGCATTTTATCAAAAGTAAGAATAAGCTTGGATCAAATGTTATTAGAACTATAATTTCAAATATCACGAATGAAGGATTAAAAGATTCTGCTACAGACGAATCAATTATAAATATAATAAAGAAAGAAATAAAGAAACGTAGAGAAGCAATAAAGTTGTATTCTACAAATAATCGAGATGACTTAGCTGAGATTGAGGCAGAAGAGCTTTCTATTCTAGAATCGTATCTTCCTGAACAAATATCAGAGCAAGACCTAAAGAAAGGTATGGAAAGAATAAGAGATAGCCTAGAATCTGAGGGTAAGTTAAATATGGGCGAGCTCATCAAAGCCTCTATAAAAGAATTTTCATCTAGTGCTGACAATTCCATGATTAGTAAAATTGCAAAAGGACTAACAAGCTAAGCTAGGAAATATTATAGGAGAGGCAACCATGGATTGGAACCTAAAGGATTTATATAAAAGCCCAGATTCAAAAAAGATTGGTTCAGATTTTACAAAATTAGATTCTAAATCAAAGAAGTTTAATAAAAAATATAGGAACAGAATCTCAAATTCTTCCTCACCAAAATTAATCTTTGAATCTCTTGTAGAGATCGAAAAGATATATGAGGGCTTAGGAAAAATATCATCATATGCATCATTATTATTTGCTGCTGATACGGACAATGAAAAATATTCTAAGTTTTATCAGAATGTCTCAGAACGTTCCTCAGACATAAGAAAAAACTTAATTTTTTATTTCTTATCATGGAATAAAATCTCTGAAAAAAGAGCTAAGGAGATATATTCTAATCCAATACTTAGGAAGTATTCTCACCTGTTAAAGTCAGAGAGAAAATATAAAAACTTTATGCTAACTGAGCCTGAAGAAAAGATTTTAGATAAAAAATCAATCACATCCTCCAAAGCGTTTAATAGACTTTTTGATCAAACTTTAAACAATCTTAAGTTTGAAATGAAATTAAAGAATAAAATATCTGTTCTTACTGAGACAGAAGTCTTATCCCTACTATATGATAAGGACAGGAAAATAAGAAAATCTGCTGCCAAAAGCTTAACTATAGGTTTAAAGTCTGAAAGAAAGCTCTTAGCTTTTATATTCAATCAAATCTTAACTGACTCTAAGATTACTAACGAAATTAGAGGTCACAAAACCCCTATGTCTGCAAGAAATCTCTCCAACGAAATCTCAGAAAAAACTGTCCAAGCTTTAATTGATACTTGCAATAAATATAATAAAGTTCCTATAAGGTATTACAAATTAAAAAGTAAGATTTTAAAAATAAAAGACTTTGCAGATTATGATAGGTATGCACCGTTAGGGCAGTCAAATAGAAAATTCTCTTTTTCTGATGCAAAAAAGATTGTACTTGATTCTTTCAATGAATTTTCCCCTCAAATGGGTAAAGTTGCAGAATTGTTTTTTGATAATAATTGGATAGATTATAAGCTTAGAAAAGGTAAAAGAGGTGGAGCTTTTAGTCACTCCTGTGTCCCCTCTGTTCACCCGTACATATTAATGAATTTCACTGGAAAAATAAGAGACGTAATGACACTTGCTCATGAGCTTGGTCATGGGATACACCAATACTTGTCTAGGAAGAATGGATATTTTCAGCAGAATACTCCTCTTACCACGGCTGAGACTGCCAGTGTATTTGCCGAGATGCTTGTATTTACGAAGCTCCTAAACAATGAGACAAATAAGAAAGAAAAATTATATTTGATTTGTTCTAAACTTGAAGATATTTTTGCTACAGTGTTTAGGCAGATAGTTATGACTAATTTTGAGCTTGACGTCCATACAAAATGCAAAAAAACTGGTGAGCTATCATCTGATGATTTTGACAAAGCATGGACTAAGGCAAACTCAAGAATGTTTGGGAATTCAATCGAAATATCAGAAAACTATAAATCGTGGTGGATGTATATTCCTCACTTTATTCATTCTCCTTTTTATTGCTATTCATATTCTTTTGGAGAACTGCTTGTACATGGGCTTTTTGCTAAATACAAAGAAGATAATAAAGGTTTTGTCAAAAAATATATTGAACTTTTATCGTCAGGTAGTACTAATTCACCAGAATCTTTAGTTAAAAAGACTGGCTTAGATATTACAAAGAGTGACTTCTGGGAGAGTAGTATGTATCTGATGAATGGTCTTTTAAAAGAAGCGGAGAATATTTTCTACAAAAAATAAAAATTTTAACTTATGATTAAAATATCAAATGGAACAAAAAAAGGATACAGATTAAAAGTCCCTAACAATAATTTGGTTAGGCCTAAGACTAGTAAAGTTAGGAAAATGATTTTTGACATCCTCTTTTCAGTAGAAGGCAAAGAAGTACTTGATATCTTTGCTGGTAGCGGTTCTCTAGGAATAGAGTCATTAAGTTTAGGAGCCAAGTTTTCCACCTTTATAGACAAAAGTCCCACTTCTATTAATTGCATAAAAGACAATTTGCTGAAGTGTGACTTTGTAAGTCAATCAATAGTTATCAACAAGGAGTTTAAAGAAGGTGCCAGAATGCTAATAAGGGAGAAGAAAAGATATGATTTAATTTTTATCGATCCTCCTTATTCGTATTTTGATGACAAAACACTTAATGGTATTATTAGAACGGCATTAAAGTTATCATCTCCAGGTGGAGTTATTGTTTGTGAACATCCTAAAAAGGAAAAGATTATATTAGATGTCGAGAATAGAGTGAAAGAATATAAAGATAAATTTATAACATTTTGCTGGCAAGATTAGATATGAAAAAATCTGTAATTTATCCCGGAAGTTTTGATCCCCTGACTAATGGTCATGTAAATATAATTGAAAGAGCAGCAAGGTGTTTTGATGAAGTTATTATTGGAGTAGCAAAGAATTCTTCTAAGAATTCAATACTTACTCCAGATGAAAGAGTCTATATATTTAAAAAACTATTCAAAAATAAGAAAAAAATCATCATTGATCAGTTTGAAGGATTATTGGCTGAATATGTGAATAAAAAGAAGATTTATACTATTTTAAGAGGGATGAGAACTGTTCAGGATTTTGAATATGAGCTTCAAATGGCGACATCTAACAATAAACTTAATAAGAAAATAGAAACTATATTCATGGTTGCCGATGGAAACTACTCGCATATTAGCTCCTCTCTTATAAAAGATATAATTCGTTTAGGTGGAGATGCAAGTAATTTTATTCCCAAGATCGTTGAAAAAGAACTGAGAAAAAAACTATTAAAAAAGGGGTAAGAAAAGATGAAACTTTCTAAACTGGCCAGAACCCTTAAGCCTTCTGCTACACTTGCTATTACAGCCAAAGCAAAAGAATTAAGATCTAAAGGTGTTGATATTATCGGATTTGGGGCGGGTGAACCTGATTTCGATACACCTGAAAATATAAAACTAGCCGCAAAAGAATCAATCGACTCTGGATTTACAAAGTACACTGCCGCAGGTGGGATTCCGGAGCTTAAGGAAGCTATTAGGAATCGCATCTTAACTGACTATAAAATAGAATATAAAAACAATGAGATTCTTATTGGTTCTGGGGCCAAACATGTTTTATACAATCTCTTTAATGTTTTAGTTGATAAAGGTGATGAAGTCCTAATACCTGCACCATATTGGGTTTCATATCCTGAACAAGTCAAAATCTCTGGTGGAACTCCAATCATACTTAACACAACACAAGAATGTGGTTTTAAAATTACAAAAGAACAAATTAAATCTAAATGTACCGAGAAGACTAAAATACTAGTTTTAAACTACCCTTCTAATCCCACAGGTTCTACATACACAAAAGAAGAACTTTTAGAAATTGCTGCTGTGGCAAAAGAAAAAAACTTAATCGTACTATCTGATGAAATCTATGACAAAATAATATATTCAGGAGAACAACATGTTTCTTTTCCACAATTAAGCCAGGACGCAAAAGACAGAACTATATTAGTAAACGGTGTATCAAAGACATACTCTATGACAGGCTGGAGAATTGGATATGCTGCAGGAAATTCTGACGTAATATCTGCAATGAATAACTTATCTGGACAGTCTACTTCGAATCCTACTTCTATATCCCAGAAAGCTGCTATAGAAGCGTTCTCGGGCAGCCAACAAAAGGTTAGTGAAATGCTCATTGAGTTTCGTACCAGGAAAGATTTCATTTCATCATTCTTAAACAATATCAAAGGTGTAAAGTGTTATATACCGATGGGTGCATTTTATGTTTTTCCTGATATCTCTTATTATTTTGGCAAAAAGTTTAAAGGCAAGACAATTTCAAACTCAATAGAACTAACTGACTTCCTACTTAATGAAGGAAAAGTGGCAGTTGTTCCTGGAATTGAATTTGGATCTGACAACCATATAAGAATTTCCTATGCTACTTCAATGAAAGATATAATTGAAGGGACGAAAAGAATTAAAGAAACCTTAGAAAAATTATAATCTTGGTTTTTTATTCAACTGAACAAGTCGTCAGTATCAAGATTTTACCTTTGGAGCCGAAGGGGGTCGAACCCTCGACCTCTTGAATGCCATCCAAGCGCTCTCCCAACTGAGCTACGGCCCCTTGTTTAATATGTAGATATAATTTGTTAGAATATATCCAAGTTACTATTAATTCAATTTAGTATTATGAAAAAAGTTAATGTTGGCATAATTGGTTTAGGCACTATTGGAAGTGGTGTATATAAAATATTAAATCAAAGAAAGTCTAAAATTAAAAAAGAATATCATATAGAAATAGATATTAAGAAATGCTGTGATATTTCGGAGGCTAGTAGGAAAAGATTAAAGATACCGAAGAAAAACTTTACTAAAGATTATAATGACATAACAAGTTCTAATGAAATTGATATTGTGATTGAACTAATAGGTGGAACAAACGTAGCCTATGCTATTTCCAAAGAAGCCTTAAAAAACAAAAAGAATCTTGTTACAGCCAATAAAGCACTATTGGCTCATAAGGGCAGAGAATTAAGGAAACTATCTACCGCAAATGATGTGTCAATTGGATACGAAGCAAGCGTAGGAGGGGGTATACCAATAATTAATTCTATAAAGGATTCAATATTGGTAAACAATATTACTTCTTTCTGGGGAATATTAAATGGAACTTGTAACTATATTCTAACTCTAATGTCAGAAGGTATAGATTTCTCTAAATCTCTTACTATGGCACAAAAAGAAGGTTTCGCTGAGGCGGATCCAACTCTCGATATCAACGGTAAAGATACCGCTCATAAGGTAACCGTTCTATGTCAGACATGTTTTAACTTGAATCTAAATGTAAACCAAATATACACCCAAGGCATCGAAGATATTTCCTCATATGACATAGAAGTTGCTAAAAATCTTGGATATGAGATAAAACTATTGGGCATAAGTAGGATTATCAACAAAGAACTAGATGCCAGAGTTCACCCCACTCTAATTTCAAAAGAGAGCCCCTTAGCTAATGTAGAAAATGAATTCAATGCTATTTTAGTAAATTCTAATAATCTTGGTCCCTTCATGGGTTATGGATATGGTGCAGGAATGCTTCCTACAGCATCCGCAATAGTAGCTGACATTGTTCGGGTGTCTTCAAGTGCAAACAATCAATCCAACTTGCAACCCGAACCCAAGCTTAGTCTCAAAAAGTTTGAAAACGTTAAATCCAAATTTTATTTAAGGATAATGATCAAAGATATACCAGGTAACCTTGGGAAAGTTACTAGTATCTTAGGGAAATACAAGATTAATATTGACAAAGTAATACAAAACAATATCAGCAATAAGTTAAAAGTAATTCCTGTAATAATTCTGACTAAAAGTTTGGAGCTTAAAGTTTTAAATAAGGCCTTAAGTACAATGACAAAAAGTAAGCTAATCCAGAGAGGGTCTCTGATAATTCCTGTTGAGGACTTTGCATAGAATATTGGATATTAATTTTGAATCTATTATTTTAGAAAATATAAGAGAGGGAATACTCCTCTTAGACAAAAACCTAAATTTTTTATTTATAAACCAAGAAGCTGAAGATATACTTGGAAAATCTAAGAAATTCCTAAAAAAAGAGAGGAATATTAGTGCAATAGACAAAGAGATTGTTAAATTAATCAAAGAAGTTAAGAAAACACATAAAACTAAATTTGTAAGTGAAGTTGTTATTGTAGACTCATTGGGAAATGAAAATATAAGCTCAATTTATCTTAAACCAATCTTTAATTATAGTAAAAAAAGACAGACTATAGAATATATACTCATCCAATTTGCAAACTTAGAAGGTATTACCTTCCTAAATAAGAAGTCAAAATTTGAAGATGAGGAAAAATTGATGAGTCAGCTATTCTATGGTTTAGCACATGAAATTAAGAATCCTTTGGCTGGGATAAAGGGTGCAGCACAAATTGTAAAGACCATAAAGAACAAAGATACTACAAGCAAGGAATGCATGGATATAATAGAAAAAGAAGCAACACGACTTGAGGGTCTCGTTAATACTTTCAAATATCTTCAGCCTCACTCAAATAATAATTTTAAAATAGTAAAAATTAACAAGGCTATTGATGACACAGTTGAGCTCTTGTCTAAGACGTCTTCGAATAAGAATATTAGACTTTTCTTTAACTATGAAGATGAATCAGTAAATGTTTTAGCAGATGAAGGTCTTCTAAGAATCGTAATGCAAAATATCATGCAAAATTCTTACGACTCAATAAAAGATACTGGAGAAATAAGAATTACAATTAAAAGAACTAAGAATTTTAAATTAAACAACAAGAATCTAATACAAATAGAAATAAAAGATACAGGTAAAGGAATAAGTAAAAAAGATTTAAATATGATATTCCAGCCTTTCTACTCTACTAAGAAAAATGGGCAAGGGATAGGGTTATTTTTAAGCCAAAAAATAGCAAATAAGTTTGGAGGCTTTATTGAGGCAGAGTCAAAACTAAATAAAGGGTCTAAATTTATAATTTATTTACCTAACAACTAAAGATTTTGGTATAATTCTAGACAATGGATTCAATACTTATAGTAGACGACGAACAAAGCATTAGAAAAGTTCTTAAAATCTTTCTAGAGAAAGAAGGCTACACTGTTTCGACCGTGGCTAAACTTTCAGATACATATTCTATTTTAAAAAAATACAAGTTCAGTCTAATTCTGTTAGATATTAACCTGCCTGACGGAAATTCACTGAAATATATTAAAAAAATTAAAGACTTAAATAATAATTCATCAATTATAGTTATGACTGCGCAGGATACTATGATTAATGCTATTCAGGCTATTAAAAATGGTGCCTATGACTATATAACAAAACCTTTCGATTTTGATGATAATTTTACGAATATAATAGAAAGAGCTGTTAAAAATTCAATTAAAGATTCAAAAATAGAGAAACTTGAGACTGATATTAAGAAATATGATATGGACTCCTTTAATATAATCGGGAAATCAAATCAGATGAAGAAAGTCTTTAAGGACATTGGTAGAATAGCTGAGAGTAGCCATACCGTATTAATTTTAGGAGAGTCTGGATCAGGAAAAGAGTTAGTATCTAAAGCAATCCATCTAAGTGGAAAGAATTCAAAAAAGCCTTACGTTCAGATAAACATAACGGCTATCCCCGATGAGCTCATTGAGAGTGAGTTGTTTGGTTATGAAAAGGGTGCTTTTACGGGTGCTTCAGGGAAAAAAATAGGTAGATTTGAGGAAGCAGATGGTGGAACAATTCTATTGGATGAGATTGGAGATATGTCTTTTGATTTGCAGAGCAAGCTGCTTAGAGTTATAGAAGAGAAGAAGTTTTATAGACTTGGATCACAAAAACCAATTAAGTTTGATGCAAGAATAATTGCATCAACGAATAAAGACTTAGAAGGTGAAGTTAAGAAAAAGAATTTTAGACAAGACTTGTACTTTAGGCTTAATTCAATAGCATTAGAATTGCCTACCCTCAGAGATAGGAAGTCCGATATCCCCTTGCTTGTTGACTTCTTTTTGTCAAAATATTTAGATCAAGAAGGTAACCAAAAAATCGCTAACGAAGACTTCCTGAGCACCCTTATTGCTTATGATTGGCCTGGAAACGTAAGAGAGCTTGAGAACTCAATAAAAAAAGTTATCTTAATGAATCCGGATTTATATTTAGATAGACAATCAATTGAGAATCATCTGCCTAAGATCACCCAAAAGGTTGAATCACAAAAGAATAAGGTAAATTATAAGAAATTTATTGAGAGTATATTTATCAATACTGCCTTGCCTAAAAAGGATTTATACAACCATATTATTGGTAAAATGGAAAAAACTCTTATTGAGTCGATAATAATTAAAAACAAAGGTGATATTAATCTTTCTTCAATTCAGCTTGGTTTTACAAAAAAGAAATTACTTACAAAAATAGATAGCCTTGGAATAAATAAGAAAATTACACAAAAGACTTAATCTTTCTAAGAGCCTTCTTTGCGGATTTGTTTTCTGCATCTTTCTTACTTTTACCTTTAGAGTTGCCGTGTTTAATCTTATTTATGAAGACAGATACATGAAACTCTCTATCATGTGGGGGACCTTCTTGTTTTTCAACAATATACTTTGGTAATAAACCATATTTTTTTTGTGACTCTACTTGCAATATAGACTTATAGTCTTCATCAATAAAATTTAAAAAATCTTGATCTAATAAAAACTTCTTTAAAAAATTCTCAGCAGATTTAATTCCAGAGTCTTTAAAAATTGCTCCAACTATTGCTTCAAATAGTCCTGCTAAATTTGACTCTCTTTTTTTTCCACCTGATTTAGTCTCACCTTTTCCCAATAATAAATATTTTTCTAAGTTATTCTTCTTAACTATCTTATAGAAAGACTTTGTGCTAACAATCTGATTCTTAATTTTTGAGAGCTTACCTTCATTATATTCGGGGAAAATTGAAAAAAGATGCTTAGTTACAAGAAAACTAATTATTGAATCACCTAAGAACTCTAATCTTTCATTGTCTTTTTGAGAAAACTCATTGCCATATGAGCTATGAGATAACGCCTCTGTTAACAGTTCTTTATTTCTAAAATTGTAATTAATTCTATCTTCTATTTTCAAAGAAAGTACCTCTACAATATTGTATATCATTTTTATTCAATATTTTAAGAACTTGAGTGTCTTTATGGTTGTAAAATAATGAAGATGATGTAGATTTAAATAATTGGTGCTATTTCACCCATAAGGATGATTAAAATGTCTAACCCTTTTGAATTACTTCGAACTGAGATGGACGAACTGGTTATTGGCCATTCAGATGTTAAGACTGCCCTACTCCTAGGAATTATTTCAAGAGAACACATATACATTCAAGGTCCGCCCGGAACAGCTAAGACTATGTTATCAGAAATTGTATCTAAGTCAGCGGAACTTAGTTTTTTCTTTTATCAAATGCATCGAGACACTAGGCTTTCTGAATTAGTCGGGGATTTGGTTATTTCTAGAGAAGATACAGAAGGTGGTGAGATAATAAGACAAAATATTATTAAAGGTGGAATTTTAACTTCTGAGATATGCTTATTAGATGATATTTCAAGAGCACCTGGTGAATCATTAAATGTTTTATTGAGAATTTTAAATGAAAGAAAGTATGGAGATGAAGAAATACCCTTGCTTACTGCAATAGCTACAAGCAACCCAACTGCAGATGAATATTACAACGAACCTTTAGATCCAGCTAATTTGGATAGGTTTGTGATACAAATAAATTCAAACGGTCTCTCATATAGCAGAGAGTGGGAAGATGTTAAGAAAATTGTTAATCTATATTCTGCAAAAAATACCTCCAATGGGCACGTCGAAAGAATTGGAAAAGATGTGCTGGACAAGAGCTATCAACAACTAGAAAAAATAATTGTTCCTTCTGAGGTTCAAGATGGCTTAATAAGCTTTATATCTTGGCTTATAGAAGATCAAAGACTAAATGAATCTAATTCTGTTATTTCAGATAGGACTTTTCTTGTTAAGTCGATAAAGATTATAAAAGCTAGTGCTGTATTAGCCGGAAGAAGTGAAGCTAACCTTGAAGATTTAAAAGCATTAAAATACATTTTAGCCTTCAGGGTTCCTGAAGAAGTTCTTAAGATAGCAGAAGAAAAACTTGAGTCTATCCAAAGCCAAAAAAAAAAGACCAAGAAATAGAAAATAACCAAAAAAGAGAAGGAAATGACTTCGAAAAAGACTCTCCCAATAAACAAGCGGGAGATTCTAAAGATAAAGAATCCGAACTTTCAGAAGACGAGCTAAAAGAAGCCTTGAACTCTTTTACAGAAGCTTTAGAAGAACTTCAAGATAATCTCTCCACAGATGATGGCTCAAAGCCTTTAGAAGCCGAAGAAAAGGTCCCAACGAACCCTTCAAATAGGAACGATGATGATGGTGAAGGTGACACTGATCAAACCCCTCTCTCAGAGAAAGTATATGCAAGTAAATCTAAGAAATCTGGGGATACCGACTTATCAAAAGTCGGAACTATGGACAACTCTGAAATTGCTCAAAATGTTCAAATTGTTATGAAAGTTTTAGATGGCAATATTCAAAGGAGTATTGCTAAGAGAGGTACTTACCCTGGTGGGCTCCCAAGACGATACAAAAGAATGAATTCTTTCTATGAAATTGAAGACGTTGATCCAATGGATGCAACTATTTGGACAAAGAACTTGTCCCCGCAACTTCCAAGAGTTCATCAGCGTGAGAAGGAGACAATGGGTGGAGAGATTGCAATACTTAGAGACATAAGCACATCTATGATGGGAGTATACAGTGAATGGTCTTCTTCTGTAGTTAAAGCTGTAGTAGAGCTTGCCAGAGTTAAAAGGATGCGTGTTGGATACATAGAATTTAATCACAAATCTTTTAAAACGATTGTGGAGGAAAAGTTTTTCACTAAAGATTATGAGACTATTCTAGAATCATCCACTAAAACCGAATGCTCGGGGAACACAAATTATGAAGAGGCATTAAAAGATGCAATCTCTGATTTTAGAGGAAGGGGCCTTAGAAATAAACATATATTATTTATTACTGACGGAATTCCAACTTCAGGTGATACCGAAGTTAGAAAAGAAAGAGAAAGAGCAAAGAAACTGGGGATTTGTATTCATTCTATATTTATTGGTTCTAAAAATTTCCCCCTTATATTAAATAGTATCTCAAAGGAAACATACGGGTCACAATTTGTTGCATACAGAGCTCAAAATGGGAATATTAAAATTGAAAGAAAAGAATCGAGCATAGCTTTTCATAGACCTGTAAATGATAGACCAACGGAAGACATACTAAACTTTATTTAGTATGTATTAACACCATATTGTCTCTATTGATAATTTCATCAGAATATTTATAGCCCAATATCTTTTGAATTTCGGACGACTTCTTACCTTTAATTAAATTAATCTCATCAGAATTATACGAAATTAATCCCCGAGCGATTGGCAAATTGTCACCTAGTCTTACACATACAACTTGCTGCCCCTTTTCAAAGGAGCCTTCAATTTTTACAATGCCCGAAGGTAATAAACTTTTTCTATTATTAACAATGGCATTTGCGGCACCAGAGTCTAGATAAATTTTCCCAGACGACCTCGGACCCATGCCAATCCATTTTTTTCTACTCCCAATCTTAATAGAGCTTGGAATTATAGCAGTGCCAACATCTTTAGAACCGAATATATCTTTAAGTACATTCTTATTCTTTCCATTTGCGATTATAGTTGGTATTCCAAACTTAGATACGTCCAGGGCAGCATTAATCTTAGAACTCATACCACCGAAAGAAACCTGTGATTCAATATCATTTATAACCTGAGAGTCAAAACTTTCTTCATTTAAGTTGCTTATTAACCTAGCTCTTTTATTTGTTTTCGGATTGTTACTATATAGTCCATCGATATCAGTCAGAAGTATTAACAAATCTGCGTCCATCATAGCCGCAACTTTAGAGGCAAGGATATCGTTATCACCGAACATTATTTCATCAATAGAAACTGTGTCATTTTCGTTTATGATTGGAACTATTCCCATTTTTAGCAACTCTAAAATCATAGCCCGTGTATTTAAAAATCTTTTTCTATCATTAAATATATCGTTTGTTAAAAGAAGTTGCGATACATTAATTTCTTTCTTTGAAAAAGCTTTAATGTAATAGCTCATTAGCTTTACTTGGCCTAAGGAGGAGACAGCCTGCTTTTTTATAATATTTAATCGTTTTAGATTAAAATTAAAAAACTCATTGCCTGCAAGAATTGCACCCGAAGAGACTAATAAACATTCGACACCAGATTCTCTAAGTCTTCTAACATCAGTAGCTAAATATTTAATCCTATCATAACTAATCTTATCTTTATCAGCTAAAGCTTTAGAACCAATTTTAATTATAACTCTGTTAATCTTTTTAAAAATATTTTGTCTTTCCATATTAACCTTTTAACCCTTGACATAAAAAATATAGAAGTATAATTAAAGAATGTCTATAGCGCGGGAATAGCTCAGTTGGCTAGAGCATCTGCTTGCCAAGCAGAAGGTCGCGGGTTCGAGTCCCGTTTCCCGCTTTTCTTTTCTCTAAAAAACTAAGAAAAGCTGATAAAATTTTCAGTTGCTTCTACTTTCTTTATCCACTCTAATATATTCGGGAATCCGTTTAAATCCACTTCACCTTCATTGGAGAGTTTAATATAAGGATAGTATGCAATGTCTACTATAGAATAATTACCAACAAAGAAAGCTTTGCCTTCTAGGTGCTCATTGATTATCTTTAAGCCTTTTAATCCCTCATCTTGTAACTGTCTCAATTCATTTAAATCTTGAGCGTCTTTAGGATAAAACTTCAATATAGCACGCGACTTTGCTAAAAAAGGGTCTAAAGAGGTTTTATTAAAGAAAAGCCATTTATAAGCCTCTGCTCTGCCTTGTAGATCATAGGGGAGAAATGTTGGTGAGTACTTGTCGCAAATATACATAAGAATTGCGTTAGATTCCCAAACTACTATTCCATCATCATCTATAGCGGGTATTTTAGAGGCAGGATTAATCGCAGTAAATTTATCCTTTTTATTCTCACCCTTAAAGACATCTATTATTGTAACTTCAAATTCAACATTTGCTTGAGTCATTAAGAGCTTGACCTTGTAACAGTTGCCAGAAAGTGGGTGATCATAAAACTTAATCATTTCTAAAACTCCTCATGAATTCTATATAAAAATCATCGCCAAAAAACTTTTTTATTGCTGAATCACTTATTAGCTTATATGATACGAGTCCTTTCGTTTTTAATTTCGAGTCATGAAATATACTTACCTCAACTTTTGAGGTTTTATCAATTAACGAGACTTCTTTACCTAGCACTTTAAGATTTACATCTGTCTCAATCTTAGACAAGTAGTCAATCTCAAGTTTTTGAGTAAAACCAATCTGCCTCCTTGCATTAAACATTCCCCAGAATCCAATCTCATCTATTATAGAAGCTTGTATTCCTCCATGAATAATTGAAGGAAACCCTGAGTACAGATTAGATAGATTAAAATTGGCATAAGCCGAATTGCCAGAGAACTTTATATCCAACTTAAGTCCAATCGGATTAGAAGTTGAACATACGAAACAATTATAATTTTCAAAAGTATTAAAGACTTTCTTTAATTTTTTAAAAATATTATTCATTTTCTTTTTCTGTAATCTTGGCTACAGCTACAACTTTAATGTCTTCCTCAATCTTCATCAATCTTACACCCTGGGTTGCTCTTCCAATTATAGAAATATCAGATGTTCTCAATCTAGTAGCTTTACCTGCAGAAGATAGCAAGACAATATCGTCCTCATTCTCTGTCTGAAATGCATTAACTATCAATCCTGTCTTATCTGTAATCTTCAAAGTTGTAACCCCTTTACCACCTCTTGAAGTAAGCCTATATTTGGAAACTTCAGTCCTTTTTCCAAATCCATTTTCTGTTACTGTTAAAATCTTAACTCCTTCTTCTTTGATAACCTCAGAACTTACAACGAAATCTTTATCCTTTAATGTTATCCCTTTAACTCCCATACTGTTCCTACCAACAGACCTAACTTTTTCTTCTTTAAATCTGACAGCCTGTCCCATTCTTGTTGAAATC
>ENA-OREN01001877-OREN01001877.1-marine-metagenome-genome-assembly--contig:-NODE-1877-length-23093-cov-3.136731_pt1 | contig 23093 bp, 19 predicted proteins | sample MGYA00248624_ERZ508555 | MGnify/ENA primary metagenome ERZ508555 (study PRJEB26222, sample SAMN06267773) | marine metagenome | isolation source: Saanich Inlet, British Columbia, Canada | place...
CAACATGACACAGGCCCCGATTCAACTTGGCTACTACTGCCTGTCCTGCAAAAAAACGGATCACATCAGCGCGTATCAAGCCAACTGGCGCCAGTACCCCAGCGCGATGAGCGACTCGGTGCTGTACTGCGTCAACTGCAATAAAGGCCCGGCTCACCCGACCAATGAGTGCGACACCTGCGGCGCGGTGTTCATACTGCACCTCTTCCCAAAGTACGATGAGTTTGGGAGTCCCGCCTGCCCCAAGTGCGACACGGTTTACGGCAAAGAGGCCAAGGCCAAGGGCGTCGATTTGATGCCCAAGTTGCTCAATCCCTAACACCCTCAAAATCTTGCTGGTCAAACGGCACGTTCCCCCTGACTCTCTCCGCGCATTTTGACAATTTTTACAGGAACTTACACCGCCGTTGTCACGCCGTTCCGCAAGGGGCGCATTGACGAACAGGCATTTCAAAAACTCATCCGGGATCAGGTTCGTGGCGGAGTGGACGGAGTCGTCCCAGTCGGCACCACCGGCGAGTCACCTTCGCTTCGTTTCGACGAGCACATCCGCGTTATCGAACTCGCTGTTCAGGCGGCCAAGGGCAGGGTGAAGATTCTCGCCGGCACCGGCGCCAACGCCACCACCGAGGCGATCAACCTCACAAAGGCCGCCGAGGCCGTTGGTGCCGACGGGTCGTTGCAGGTTTCGCCCTATTACAACAAGCCGTCACAGGAAGGATTATTCCAGCATTTCCGAAAAATCGCACGAGCGACCAAGCTGCCGATCATCCTTTACAGCATCCCCGGCCGCTGCAATATCGCCATTGAGGTGCCGACCGTCCTGCGCTTGGCCAAGGCGTGCAACAATATCGTCGGCATCAAGGAGGCCGGCGGCGACGCCGACCGCGTAAGCCAGCTTCGCGCCGCGCTTGGCCAACGGTTCAGCATCCTGAGCGGCGACGACGCGCTGACGCTGCCGTTCATGGCCGTCGGCGCCGAGGGCGTCATCAGCGTGGCCTCAAACATCATCCCACGGGAGATTTCAAAAATGGTCAACGCCTTCGTTGCAGGCAAGGCCGACGCCGCCCTCAAGCTGCATCAAAAATATTATCCGCTGTTCAAAGATCTGTTCATTGAAACTAACCCCGTGCCGACGAAAGCCGCTCTCGCCATGCTGGGCAAGTGCACGGAGGAATATCGTCTGCCGCTCTGCAAGATGTCGGCGGCCAACCGCGCTCAATTGGCCAAGACACTCAAGGCGTGCGGTGTGCTTAAAAAATAACAGCCATGACCAAAGTCATCATCAACGGGGCCAAGGGCCGAATGGGCGAGACTCTGCTCCGCTGCGGTGAGGCCAATCCCGACATCGAGATCGTCGCCGGAATCGACGTCGGCGACGACTTGCCCAGTGTGATAGAGCAAGCGGATGTGGTGGTCGACTTCAGCTTTCACGAGGTCACCCTCCCAACCGCCGAGATTTGTGCCCGGCACAAAAAAGCGTTGGTGATTGGCACGACCGGCCACACCACCGACCACAGGGTGGCGGTGTTGAAACTTCAGTCGGGGATTCCCATCGTATGGGCCTCCAATTATTCCACCGGGGTGAATACCCTGTTTTGGCTCACACGCAAGGCAACCGAAGTGCTTGGCACCGACTTCGATCTCGAAGTCATCGAGATGCATCATCGGCTCAAACGCGATGCGCCCAGCGGCACCGCCGCTACGCTCGCCGGAATTTTAGGCGAGGTGCGAAAGGTGTCGCTCGAAAAGGAACTGCGTCACGGCCGCGAAGGCATCGTCGGCGAGCGGACCGATTCCGAGATTGGCATGCACTCGCTTCGCGGCGGCGACGTGGTCGGCGATCATACCGTGGTGTACGCAGGAAACGGCGAGCGACTCGAGTTGACGCACAAGGCGGCCAGTCGCGACACCTTCGCCAACGGCGCACTGCGAGCCGCCATCTGGGCTTGCTGCCGCGAACCCGGCCTGTACAACATGGAAAACGTCCTCGGCCTCGAATGAAATCTTGAAATGAAAACGACTCACCGAATTGCTGTTTCCTGCGTTTTTGTCGCAGGCTTTTTTGTGTCCGAAGCACAGCCCTTGGCCAAGCGGCCGAACATTCTCTTCGCCATCTCGGATGACCAGTCGTACCCACACGCCTCCGCCTACGGTTGCCGAGGCATCCGCACGCCCGCCTTCGATCGTGTGGCTAGGGGGGGCGTGTTGTTTCGCACATGCATCGCCGGTTCACCGGGGTGCAGCCCAAGCCGCGCGTCGCTGCTGACCGGCCGTTATCACTGGATGATCGAGCACGCCGGCACGCACGCCAGCAAGTTCGACTCAAAGTATAAGACGTTCCCCGACCTGCTCGAAAAGGCCGGCTACTGGGTCGGTTACACCGGCAAAGGGTGGGGGCCGGGCAACTACAGGGACGGCGGCTTCAAGCGCAACCCGGCCGGGGCGGTCTTTTCCTCCAGGAAAAAGAATCCTCGCATCAAGGGCATTTCCTCCACTGACTACGCTGCCAACTTTGATGGTTTTTTAAGGCAGCGTCCCGAAGGCAAGCCGTTCTGTTTTTGGTTAGGTGGCCACGAGCCGCACCGGGTTTTCGAGAAAGGCATCGGCCTTAAGCAAGGCAGGAAACTTGAGGACGCCGACGTGCCGACCTTCCTGCCGGACACACCGGAAATCCGCAGCGACATCCTCGACTACTACGCCGAGATCGAGTGGTTCGACTCGCACTTGGCCATGGCACTGAAGCAACTCGAGGAAATCGGCGAACTGGACAACACGCTGGTTATCGTCACGTCGGACAACGGCATGGCCTTCCCCCGGGCCAAGGCCAACTGTTTCGAGTTTGGCGTGCACGTCCCGCTCGCCATCATGTGGCCAAGCTGCGCCAAGGGCGGTCGCGAAGTGAGCGACCCGGTAGGATTCGTCGATCTCACGGCGACCATTCTCGAGGCAGGCGGCGTGACGCATCCGGCGCTTGGCCAAGCGGCGTTGGCACCGGTCGGGCGGAGTCTGGTTTCGCTGCTCGAGTCGGGCAAATCCGGCCGGGTGGAGCCGCAGCGAACCCATGTGTTCAGCGGCCGCGAACGTCACTCATCCTCCCGTCACAACAACATGACCTACCCGCAGCGTTGCCTGCGATCCGACCGGCATATTTACATTCGCAACTTCAAGCCGGATCGCTGGCCGGCGGGCGATCCGCAAAAGTTCGTTTCCCCCGGCAAGCTTGGCCCGATGCACAGTTCCTACCACGACATCGACGCCTGCCCGTCCCTGACATTTTTAATCGAGAACCGGGAGCAACCGGAAATAGCAAAATACTTTCACTGGTCTGTGGACAAGCGCTCCGGCGAGGAGTTGTACGACATCACCAGCGATCCGGCCTGCCTGATTAACCTCGCGCTCGACCCGACCCACTACAAAACCACGCAAATCTATCGCGGCAAGATGAACGTCTACCTTAAAAAAACAGGCGATCCGAGAGCGCTTGGCCAAGGCGACATATGGGAAACCTACCGCCGCTACAGTCGAATGCGTTCCTTCCCAAAACCGTAACTTAATTCAAATAGATGGTCAGAATGAACAGAGTTCCTTTCATCCATGTTTAAATTTGAAGTTGGATGCGCTTGGTCGAGCGGGCTTAATTGGCTTGGACCATTAGGTCAGTGACCAAGCGGGCGAACCTTGTGGGATCTTTGATGGCGATGCCTTCGGTCAACAGCGCTTGGTCGTAGAGCAGTTCGGAGTAGTCGGCGAGCTTCGGGTTCTTTTTGTCGGCGGCGAACAGGTCGTTCATCGTCTCGATCACCGGATGGTCGGGGTTTAACTCGAGGATGCGCTTGGTCTCCGGCACCGGCTGGTTCATGGCGGCGAAGATGCGCTCCATCTGCGGGTTCATGTCGCCGTCGTCGGTGACGAGGCAACTGGCGCTGTCGGTCAACCGGTCGGAGAGGCGAACTTCTTTCACGTCGTCCTTGAGGCTGTCTTGCACTTTTGTGATGAGTTTTTTGTATTTACCGGAGGCTTCCTTTTTCTGTTCGTCGGCGATCTTCTTTTCCTCCTCGGTGCCGAGGTCGATGTCGCCTTGGGTGATCGACTTGAGCTTCTTTTTGTCGTATTCGCCGAAACTGGACAGGATGAACTCGTCCACGGGCTCAACCATAAACAGCACCTCGATGTCTTTCTTTTTGAATACCTCGAGGTGAGGCGAGTTCTCGACGGCGCTGCGCGAGGTGCCGGTGATGTAGTAGATTTCCTTTTGGTCGATGACTATGCGCTCGGTATATTCCTTGAGCGACACGTATTTCCCTGGCTCGGTTTTGCTGCTTTCGAACAGGAGCAGATCCTTGATTTTATCCTTGTTAGAGGGATCGACCTCGATGCCTTCCTTGAGCACCTTGCCGAACTCGCGGTAAAAACTGAGGTAATCATCCCCCGACTTTTTCATCATCGCCTTGAGTGCGGAGAGGATTTTACTCGTGACGTTTTTCTCGATTTTTTTGATGACGGCATCTTCCTGCAGGATTTCGCGGGAGACGTTCAGTGGCAGATCGTTGGACTCGACGACACCCTTGGCGAAGCGCAGGTAGCGGGGGAGCAGCGCTTCGCAGTTGTCCATGATGAAGATGCGTTTCACGTACAGGTGGATGCCGTGCTTGGTGCCTTCCTGCTGGAACATGTCGAACGGCGCCTTGGAGGGCAGGTACAGGAGTGCCTTGAATTCGATGGTGCCCTCGGCGGAGTAGTGAATTGTCTTGAGCGGGTCGGTGTAGTCGTGTGAGATGTGTTTGTAAAACTCATTGTACTCCTCCTTTTTTACCTCGCTCTTGGGGCGCATCCAGATCGCCTTCATCGAGTTTAGCGTCTCCTCAGTGACGGTAGTTTGTTTTTTTGCGCCTTCCTTCGGCTTGCCCTCGTCGTCCATCGGGGTTTCATCCCGGATGACGTCCATCACGACGGGGTACTCCACGAAGTCCGAATACTTTTTGACGATTTGCCGAAGCCTGAATTCCACGATGTAGTCCCCGCAGTCCTTGTTGAGGTGCAGCGTGATCTCGGTGCCGCGCTTATCTCGGCCGCCCTCGGAGATTTCGTAGCTGCCGTCGCCGCTCGATTCCCACGTCCACGATTCGTCGTCAGTGGCGGAGCGGGTTTTGAGCGTGACCTTGTCGGCGACCATGAAGGCCGAGTAAAAGCCGACGCCGAACTGGCCGATCAATTCCGGATTGTCCTTGGTCTTGTTTTTCTTAAGTTCCTCCATGAACTGCCGAGTGCCGGAACGGGCGATGGTGCCGATGTTGCCCTCGAGTTCCTCCTTGGTCATGCCGATGCCGTTGTCCTCGATTCGGAGAGTCTTGGCTTCGTTGTCGATAAAGAGCTTGATCCGGAACTCCGGATTGTCCTTGATGAGATCTTTGTTGGAAAGTGCACCGAAACGCAGTCGGTCGATCGCGTCCGATCCGTTGCTGATCAATTCCCGCAGAAAGATATCCTTGTTCGAGTAGAGCGAGTGAATGACCAAATCGAGTAATTGCTGAACCTCGGTCTTGAATTCCTTTTTTTCCGTTGCCATGTGTTTACGCGCTAATTGCGCGGGCACAATAAACCCATTGCAAAGCTGGAGTGCAAGCTTTTGATCGCTTGGCCAAGTGTGGGGAGTTTCTGCTTCACAGCCCGAGAGCGACTCGTTACATTGCTCATCCGAAGTTTTATGGCCAAAACCTCTTCTTTAGTCCTTCACGATACTCTCGCCGGTCGGTTCACGGGAAAGGTTGAATTCGCGGATCATTTCGTCCCGCACACCAAAATTCAGCATGTCGTGTTCGACTTCGACGGTACGCTGTCACTAATCCGTGAGGGCTGGCCGGAGGTGATGCTACCGATGTTTGAGGAGTTGCTGCCACCGGCTAACGGAGACGACGCAGCCAGCGTGCGCGCCATGTTGCTGGACGACATCATGATGTTGAACGGCAAGCAGACGATTTTCCAAATGATGAAGTTTGCTGAGCGCGTCACCGAGCGCGGCGGTGAGCCGCTTGTTCCACTGGAGTATAAACACGAATATCTCCGGCGGCTCGAGGTGCGGATTCAGTCCCGGGTTGATCGTTTGGCTAATGGCGACTCCGAGCCCGTGGAGTTTCTGCTGCACGGGTCGATTGCGCTGCTCGATAACCTGCGGAAGCGGGGGTGGACCCTTTATTTGGCCAGCGGCACTGACGAGCCATTTGTCAAGCGCGAGGCCGAGTTGCTTGGGCTTGGCCGGTACTTCGGTGAGCGTGTCTACGGGGCGCAGGATGACTACATGAGCTTCTCCAAAAAACAAGTGATCGAGCGAATCCTCCGCGATAATGAGGTGGAGGGGGATCGGTTGCTGGTGGTCGGCGATGGGTATGTGGAGATCGAGAACGGCAAGGATGCGGGTGGCCTTGCGGTAGCAGTGGCCAGCGATGAGGCGAACAACGGCTTGGGGCAGTTCGACGAGTGGAAACGCAACAGGTTGCTCGGCGTTGGAGCCGACATCGTCGTACCAGATTATCGTGACGCCGCCGTATTGGTGGATGTTATCGAGGGAAAATGATCGGCAAAAAAATAGATCTCCAGAAAATAAAGCCGTTGCCATTGGCCAAGCGCAAAAGCTTGACCACGGTGCAGGAAGTCTTGGTGCCGCTCGATGCCGAGCCGACAGCAATCAGCGATGCGCTGATGAACCAAGTTGACGACTGCGCCAAGCGCATCCGCGAAGCCAAGGAAAACGGCAAGGCCGTTATGATTATTTACGGGGCGCACCTGATCAAGAACGGTGCCGCATTGATTCTCGACAACTTGATTGCCAACGGCTGGCTGTCGCACTTGTCCACCAACGGCGCGGGGACGATTCACGACTGGGAGTACGCTTGGCTTGGCCGCTCGACCGAGTGCGTTCGCTCGAACGTCGCGACCGGTACGTTCGGCACATGGGAGGAGACGGGGCGCACCATTCACTTGGCGTTGCTCGCCGGCGGGGTCGAGGGACTGGGGTACGGCGAGGCACTTGGCCGGTTGACCGCTGGGGACGGCGTTGACCTGCCGACGGCGGACGAGTTGGCCGAGATTATCGTGGCGGAGCCGGCGCACGAGTTGGCTGCGGCTCGGGCGGAGTTGCTCCATGCCATGCGCAACGGCTTCGTGCCGGAGGGGCGGTGCGACCTCGAGCATCGCTGGAAGCAGGCTTCGGTCGTGGCTTCGGCTTATCGCCACGGGGTGCCGTTGACGGTGCATCCCGGCATCGGCTACGACATTATTTCAAACCACCCAATGTTCAACGGTGCGGCAATTGGCCGGGCGGCGCAGGTCGATTTTCAAACATTCGCCGGGACACTTGAGCAACTTGACGGCGGGGTGGTGTTGTCGGTCGGCTCGGCGATCATGGGGCCGCAAGTGTTCGAGAAGGCGTTGAGTTGCGTGAACCACATTCGACTGCAGGAAGCGCGGGACATCGTGCGGGATCACTCGATGTACGTCGTAGATTTGCAGGACGGAGGCAACTGGGACTGGACGCAGGGCGAACCGCCCGTCACCAGCCCGGCCTACTATCTGCGGTTCTGCAAAACATACGCCCGAATGGGCGGATCGATGCATTATCTGCAGTGCGACAACTTGGCCTTCGTCCAGCATTTATCCCGTGCGTTGGGCAACGCGAACTCATCGTGAAAAAGGAACGTTTTGCTGAGATTGCCGATCGGTTTTCCGATCTTCGAGTGGCGTTGGTCGGGGATTTTTGTTTGGACCGCTATCTCGAGATCGATCCCGCGCTGGCCGAGACCTCGATCGAGACGGGGCTGGAGGTTTTGAACGTGGCCAATGTTCGTTCGCAGCCCGGGGGTTGCGGCACCATCCTGAACAACTTGTCGGCGCTTGGCGTGGGAACGGTTTTTCCGGTGGGCTTCGCCGGCGAGGACGGCGAGGGGTTTGAGTTGATGCGCTCGCTTGGCCAAGTGGGCTGCGTTGATTTGGAGCATTTTTTTCAGACGCCCGAGCGCAGGACTTTTTCCTACACGAAGCCGATGATGATGGAGGCGGGAAAGTCGCCGAGAGAGTTGAACCGGCTCGATTTCAAGAACTGGTCTCCCACGCCGGAGTCGGTACAGGAGCGAACCATCAGCGCGCTCAGCACCTTGGCCAAGCGGGTGGACGTGATGGTGTTGCTCGAGCAAGTGGACGAGGCCGACACCGGCGTGCTTGACGGGGGAGTGCTCGATGCGCTTGGCCAAATCCGACGCGACAATCCCGATCTGCTCATCCTCGCTGACAGTCGACGGGGGCTGGGGCACTTTCCCTCCGTTGGGTTGAAAATGAACCGGGAGGAGTTTGCCGTGCTAACCGGCGGGTCGGCGGACATACCGTTGGTTGAACTATGCGCGGCGATTGGGCGCTTGGCCACGGAGCGGGGCCAAGTGGTGTTCGTGAGCCTCAGCGAGGAAGGCATTGCCGGGGCCAAGCCGGGGGAAACACCGGAGCACGTGCCGTGTCTGCCTCTGTGGGGCGAGATCGATATCGTCGGCGCAGGGGACGCGGTGATGGCAAACTTGGCCATGGCCTTGGCTGGTGGCGCGGCGATTGTCGAGGCGATGAAATTTGCAATGGCCGCCGCTTCGGTGGTGGTTCATCAACTCGGCACAACTGGCACGGCAAATTTGGGGGAGATTCGCCCCTTGGTTTGCGCTCACTGATAGTGTGGCGGCTTTGTGATGTTGCCCTTGATGGAGTCTATCTCTTTTGTCTCCAAGCCGGCGGCAACCCGGTTTACCTGGATCTTGAGTTGCTGAATCGTTTTGTCATGCTCGATGATGGTTTCGTTTAGGGACGCCACGAGCTGTTCCAAATGCGTTAAGCCGAACTCGATGTTGACCAGCCGTTCTTCATGCGACATGGCGAAAGGCTACCGCAAGAGGGGCGGGGAATCGATAGCCGAGCCGGGTCAATCTTTATCTCGGTCTGATTTTCCCTGACTTTTTATACGTGCTATACAATAGTTGTTTTTTTGAAAATGAATTTGGATGACATAAAGGAACTGAAGAGATGCCTCGGCTTCGGTGTGAACCTGAACTCGGACGAGGATAGGCAGCGCTTGACCGAGGTGATTAACGCCAAGTTATGGTTTCGCGGCCAGCCGACCGTTGGCAAGGGGAGTGAGTTCAGTCTCCTCAAGACCAGCAAGCATCTCTTGGCAAACTTGCGGGAAAAGAATCGCTTGCTGGCAGAGTACCACTGCCCGGCGGATGCGCGGATTCAGGATTTCCTGGATCGCACTCTTGCCGATTGCGATGTTCCCAAACTTCCGACTAACGCCCTCCAATTGGAGCACCACGGCTTGGCGCGCACCCTATCGCTCCCGCCCGACAAGGACTCGTACACATCGGAGCATGTTGACTCGTATCGGATCGAGCAGGGGGTGCTGCACAATCCAAGGAGCGATCGTCGCACGACCAAGGGCGTGTTTCACATCGTGGAAGGTGGGTTGCCGATTCCTCACGACAAAAAGCAGGTTTCCAAGGCCGTGTTTGCCGCGCTGCTTGGCCAAGCGCTCTCTCCGCCGGATAGCGTAATGGAACTCCCCTTTACAAGTTCGCAGGAGGATCGGGCAAGGTTGTTTGTGTCCTTACTGCTGCGCCCCGTGGTCACGCCCGAAGTCCGTGGGGTTTGCGAGGAACGCTCACTCGAGACCCGTTTTTTTGCGCCGGGAAGCTTGGTTTCCAACTTAGATTTCGTAGAGTCGATTTTCGGCAACGCTGGCGATCCGTACCTCAGCGAGAACGATGCAGCGCTCGATCCGGCGCACTGGACCGGCCACACCGGGTGCGTGGTGCTTGCGCCGCACCTTGTTTTGCTGGGCAAAAAAGAACTGGGGTTGCCTCATGTCTCCGAGGCCACCGAGCGTCAAAAACGCGACGGCATGTGCTGGGAGTCCGAGGAGGAACGCTACAACGACGGCGGCGGATTCAAGGTGGCTTGCCGTGACGCTTCCGGCGTAATGGTCACGCTGATCGCCGACAATTATTTTGGCTACTGCAAAAAGGAGGTGAAAACCCAGATCAGTTTTTCCGCCAACCTGCTGGGGAACGCCGAGGAGGAACACGCTGGCGGCGCGATCGCTTATCCCCGATATGACTTGGGCGAGGAATTCCACCTGAGTGATTTCGTCAAGGAGGTGAACCATACCTTCGCCGAGGTGACGCAGTTGTGCGGCGACCTAATGGATTTTCAGCCGGAAGGGTATGCCATCGACAAGCGGTTTCCCAACATTCAATACATCCCGGAGGATTCCAGTGTGCGACTGAGAGAGCAGAGTATTTCCTGGTCGAGGGAGGGCGTCGCCCAGCGTATCCGGTTGTCGCCGGACATCACGTACGTCCTGCCGTCGGGCTATAAGGTTTCGATGGTGCGCCGCTCTGTGGGCGGGCACTGGCGTCTCGTCGGTAATGCTGCCGAGGGCGTTTTTTGTCACAAACCATGCACTGTCTCCGGTGGCGGCAAGTCGGAAATTTCCAAGTCGATCCGCGACGCCATTTTGGCTGGGCCGGTGTTTGTCGCTGATTTCCAGGGGGATATGGCTTCGGCTGAGAAAATCCTCCAGCGGGATTTCTCGGACCGGTTTAAGAATCCTCCAGATGTGAAACGGGGCCGCGGCATTCTGGATGAGCGCCGGTCGCTTGGCTCAGTGATCAAGCTGCTGACGCCCAGTCGCGCCTATACGGATGAGTACAACGAGTGGCTTGGCACCATCCCCATGCATGTGAGAGATCTTATTTTTACGGTCAAGCGATTTTACCAGTCGGAGTGGGAGGGTGATTGGGGGCGGCACTTTTCGGTGGACGCAGTCAACGGCCATCCAGGGAAGGAACTCAAGTACAAGCATCAAAAACTGGTGGCCCAGTATTTGCGCGTCGGCTTCACCGGCGATGGACTTTGGCGGACGTTCACGCTGCGAAAAGATTTTATCCCCTCGGTCAAGTTGCAGCGTGAGGATGATATTTCCGCCAGCACCGTGCTGCCGTCGAGCGATCTACCGTACCTCAAGAAGGGTGAACATCGGCCTTCGCTCAAGTTCGCCACCAACTGCGAGTACCGTTTCTTCCAACGCCCCGATGATGCGGTGCTGCGGGGGTACGACAAAAATGCCGAGGCGGACTTTTGCCGGCAAAATCTTTTTGCCTCCAATTATCATCCGCTCTCAAGACGGGAGGCTCGGGATGAGGTCGACGACGCGCTGCAGTTCGGGCAATACACCGCGAAACTTCAGGAGGTTTTTCGCGGCTTTCTCGACGACTCCAATCGGCGCGAGTTCATGGCGTCATCGGCGTTGCCTCGAATCGTGGACGGCAAGCCGACGAAGAACCCGCGCTACCTGCAAAACCGGCCCGATGTGGAGGACGCGAAAGGGCGCTACCTGGCAAACATCGGTACGCGGCTTTACCGTCGAGTGCCCCTTGGCCAAGCGGTGTTGAACCCCGTCGATGCCGTCCTGGCCGGGCGCCGTAACAACCCGGCCAACGCTCAGTCCGGCATCCGGGCCTTGGCCGTTTACGGGCCGATCCATTATCAGGAACTGCCGGAACTATTCATGGACTTCGTCAGCTCGCTTACCGGCAAATCCCCGTCAACGACCGGCGCCGGCTCGGAGGGCGCACTAACCAAAGGGCCGTTCAATGCGCTGCTGCCGGTGGTCGACCTGAACATCGCGCTGGTCAGTTACATGCTAACGAGCGACGACTGCTTCACCTCCGCCGCAGGTTACATTGGCCCAAAGTACCGCGTGAACCACGACATCAGCCTGTTGATTCCGGAACTTTGGGCACGCATGTCGGCGGGGGAGCGCCGGGCGGATTACCTGATCAGGGAAGAGTATTTGGAGAAAGTGGATGATTTCGATCACGCCGGTCGATCCATTTTGGCCGGCCGACTTGGCTACCGGATTACGAGCCGGTTCGTACTCGATTTTTTCGGCCGTATTTTCACCAACCCTGACTCTGTTATTCCGGAGGACATGCTCAAGCCGGAGTTGCAGGGGATCGACGATTATGTCGATGGCGTCAACAACATCGTCGAGACCCAGCAACGAATCGCCGGGCACTATTTTGAGGATGGCTCCATCGATGATGCCATTCCGCCGCTGCGGGCACTGCTGCACATCATGGCGCATGGCGAGTTCGAGGGCAAAACCGTTGCTGACCCGGAGATACGCAGCCTGTTCGATTGCGAAAAAGTACGCGGGCAGCATTGGTACCAAGATCGGCTCAAGGCCAAGCAGGTGCGTGATGTGCGTTATCTCGAAAACCAAGCGGCCTACATGAAGACGTTCCTAGAAAAGGAAACCCATCGCGAAGAGGCAGGTCGACTCGGCTTGGCCAAGCGCTTGTGCAAGGTGGAGGACGAACTCACGTTTGCCATGAGCAGTGATTACATCGGCTCTCTAGACGGCACGATCGGCCTCGATTGTTCGCTTGAACAATCAGGAACAGCCGAGGGTGATAAGGGGGAAGATGGCTCCTGAGCAGGGACTTGAACCCCGAACCTATTGGTTAACAGCCAACCGCTCTACCATTGAGCTACTCAGGAACTCTGAGGGAGGGAGAACTTAGCGAATGACCCCAAGGCTAGTCAACAGATTTCGCCAACCAATTTGCATTATCACCGGCTCAAGCGTGATTCGGATGCTCTTGGCTTGAGTTCTACTCGTCCAACCGCCATACCGGTCCTGTGCAGTTGAACCCACAAGCCGCCGCCAAAGTTCTGAATGCGGCAACGTCGTTGCGCCCGAATCTCGGCATCGTGCTGGGCAGTGCCTTCGGCCAAGTGGCGGAATCAATCGAAGCCGACGCAACCATTGGTTTTGCCGATCTCCCCGGATGCGCTGCATCCAGCATCGAGGGTCACTCAGGTCAGTTTATTATCGGGCGACTGGGCGGCGCGGACGTCGTGGTGCAGTCGGGCAGGTTGCACTACTACGAAGGGTACTCGATGGGTCAGGTGACGTTTCCGATTCGTGTAATGGCCGAGTTTGGGGTCAAGAGCGTTTTGCTGACCAACGCCGCCGGTGGCATTGCGGCTGACTTGGCAGTCGGCGACTTCATGCGCATCACCGATCACATCAACCTGATGGGGGCGAATCCGCTGCGAGACGAAGCGGCGGGCGGGCTGCCGGGCTTTGTGGACATGTCTGAGACTTACTCCGGGCCGCTTGGCCAAGTGCTTGGCCGGGCCGCTGCCGACTGCGGGATCGAATTGAAGACAGGTGTCTTCGCGGCAGTGTCCGGGCCAAGCTACGAGACGCCGGCAGAGATTCGAGCGTTCGCAACACTGGGCGCCGACGCCATCGCCATGAGCACCGTGCCGGAAGTGATCGTCGCCCGCCAGATTGGCCTCCAGGTTGCCGGGTTGTCGTGCATCACCAACGCCGCCGCCGGCTTGGGCAAGTCGCCAATCAGCCACGGGGAAGTCCTCGAGCAATCCCGCCAAGCGAGCAACCCGGCCACGGGTCTGCTGATGCGATTTTGCGAATTAACCTGTAAATCCTGATGAACTGTGTTCGTCTGCGTCCGTTTTTAACGTGTCACTAAAATGAAGTTTGCCATTTGCAACGAGGTTTTTGAGGGGTGGGCGATTGGTGATTCCATCAAGTTCGTCGCCGACACGGGTTATGATGCGATCGAGATCGCACCGTTCACGCTGGCGCAGTACGTGACCGATGTGTCGGTGGCGGAGCGGCATCGGATTCGCGCCGTTGCCGCCGACAACGGCATCGGAATCTCAGCGGTACACTGGGTTCTCATCAAGACCGAGGGCATGTACATGACTCACACCGACCCGGCGGTTCGTCGCAAAACAGCGGATTACTTTTGTGAGCTAGTGAAGTTTTGCGCTGACCTCGGCGGCGAGGCGATTGTCGTCGGCTCGCCGAAGCAGCGAAACCTACTTCCCGGGGTCAGCTTTGAGGAGGCGTGGGAGTTAGCGAGGGAGACGTTTGTTCCGTCGGTCAAGTTGGCGGAAGACAAGGGAGTGACGATTTGCTTCGAGCCGTTGGCTCCGTCCGAGACGGATTTCGTGAACACGGCGGCGAAGGGTATCGAGTTCATCCAGCAGTTCGACAGCAAGGCATTCAAAATCATTCTCGACGTCAAGGCGATGTGTTCCGATCCCAAGCCGATTCCGGATATCATCCACGACTCGTATCCGGATTTCGCCTACTTCCACGCCAACGACGCCAACCTCAAGGGGCCGGGATTTGGTGATGTTGATTTCAAGCCGATCTTCGGTGCGTTGAAGGAAGTTGGCTACGATGGCTTCGTGTCGGTAGAGGTGTTCGACTTCGAGGAAGGCGCAGAGACGATCGCACGCGAGAGTTTGCGCTACATGAGGGAAGCCTCTGCGTAAACCAAGCGCTTGGGCAAACGGCTATTGGCGAGCCTGCAACTCGTAGTTGAGGACGGCGAGGCAGTAGATTGCGGCGGTCTCGCTGCGGAGTACGAGCGGCCCAAGCGTGATCGGCAGGGCACCGGTGCGGATGATGTTGATTTCCGCCGGCGTGTAGTCGCCTTCCGGTCCGACCCAAATCGCCAGTTTGCTCGGCGCTAGGCCGTGCTCGGCGGCGTGGGCGTCGATGTGTTCGCGGGGGTGTTTTGAGTCGGGTTGCAGCGTGGCGATTAGAGAGAGAGCGGACTGCCGTGCGTCAGCCAAGGCGTCCTTGGGTGTCATCGGCAACTCGAGTTTTGGCAACCAAGCGGAGCCGCATTGCTTGATCGACTCGATGCAGATGCTGCGCCATTTTTCGACCTTGGCCGCTGTCTTGGCGTCATCCCAATCCGGCACGGACCGATCGGACAATACCGGCACGACTCGGTGCGCGCCGAGTTCGGTGGCTTTTTGGACGATGAAATCCATCGCCTTGCCCTTGGCCACAGCTTGATAAAGCGTGATCTCAAAGGGCAGGGGAGGCACGCTGTTTTCTTGGATGATCTCAAGCGTTGTCGAGTCGTTGCGAACTTCTGCCGCTTGGCAGAGTAGTTCCTTCCCCGCGCCGTTCAGCACGACAACGCGGTCGCCTTCGCGCAGGCGCAGTACGGAGCGTGCGTGCTTGGATTCCGCCGGGGAGAGGCGAAGCGGGTTGTTGTGGTAATCCGCCGGGGGAATATAAAACCGATGCATTTAGCAGGAGTGTGACTAGGTGAAAAACTTCTTGGCCTTCTCGAAGAATGAGCCGCGTATGGGGTTGACGCGGTCGTCACAGAGTTCGCCGAACTCGGTGAGCTTGGCCTTCTGCTCCGCGTTCAGTCGGGTGGGCACCTCGACGATGACGCGCACATGCAGGTCGCCGTGCCCGTAGCCTTGCACGTTTTTGACGCCTTTGCCGCGAAGGCGCAGAATGGTTCCGGACTGGGTTCCGGGCGGCACATTGATTCGAGCGCTGCCGTTCAAGGTGGGTACTTGAATCTCCGAGCCAAGCGTTGACTGCACAAAGCTAACGGGCACTTCGCACTGCAGGTCGTCGCCGTCGCGCTCGAAAATCTCATGCTCCTTCACGTGTAGCACAACGTACAGGTCTCCCGGTTTGCCGCCGTGAACGCCGGCTTCGCCGTTGCCGGTGGAGCGCAGTCGCGCGCCGGTATCGACGCCGGCCGGGACGCGGATGGTAACTTTGCTGGACTTGTCGCGGCGTCCCTCGCCGGTGCACTTGGGGCATGGCTTGTCGATTGAGGCACCACTGCCGTGGCAGCGGGGACAGGTTTGCGCGACGCTGAAAAAGCCCTGCGCCTGAACAACCTGTCCGCGGCCGTTGCAGGTGCCGCAGGTTGAGCGGCGTCCGCCGTCCGCGGCGCCGCTGCCGTTGCAAGAGTCGCAGGCGTCGAGTTTGTTGAGGCGGATGTTTTTTTCGCAACCTTGGACAGATTCCTCGAAGGTCAACTCCATGTCGTAGCGCAGATCGGAGCCGCGCGATGGCCCCGATGAGTTGCGTTGGCCGCCGCCAAACAAATCCTCAAAAATACCGCCACCGCCACCGCCCCTGAACGCCTCCCGGAAAATATCGAACGGATCGTGAAATCCACCGCTGCCGCGGCTAGACCGGGAACCTGCGCCGAAAGCGGCATGGCCAAACTGATCGTAGGCTGATTTTTTTTCGGGGTCACTCAGAGCTTCGTAGGCTTCGCCGATTTCCTTGAATTTTTCCTCGGATCCCTTGTCGTCAGGGTTTTTGTCAGGGTGATGTTTGACTGCAAGCTTGCGGTAAGCCTTTTTGATTTCATCAGCGGAGGCTCCCTTGCTTATGCCCAGCACCTCGTAGTAGTCGCGCTTGGCCATTCTTATTTCTCGTTGGTTTCACCGGCATCCCCGGATGGGGCGGCCACGACGACGGAGGCGGCCCTGAGCAGGCGATCCCGCAAGCGGTAGCCTTTGCGGGTTTGCTCTAGCACGGTGCCTTCGTCGGCCTCATCGGTTTTTCTGCGGGACACGGCTTCGTGCTGTGAGGGGTCGAATGCTTGGCCGGTGGCGTCGATCTCGACAAGGCCGACCTCTTCGAGAGTGCGCTTGAGTAGTGTGTGAACCATCTCGATACCGGTTTTCAGCGAGTCGATTGTGCTGTCATCGGCGTTCCGAACGGCTGCCATGGCCATCTCGAAACTGTCCATAGTGGGCAGGAGTTGCTCAATAAGGGACTCGTTGGCGTAGCGGATGGCGTCCTGTTTCTCCTTGGCCAAGCGCTTTCGGAGATTGTCGGCCTCGGCGACCTGGCGCTGGAGTCGGTCATAAAACTCCTCCGCCTTGGCTGCCTGTTGGCGAAGCTCCTTGAGTTCCTTCGGGGTGGGCGGGGTAAGTTCATCCTCCTCTTCAGGTTCTTCGTTCGCTTGGCCAAGCGCTTGGCTGTCCTGTTCCGGTATGGACGGGTTGTTACCGTCTTTTTCCTCCGAGTCGTTGATCTCGATTTGAGTGGTGTCTTGGTTTTCCTCTTTCGCTTCCCTGCTCATGGATGTCTGCCGATAACCGGCGGAAAAAGTTATACACGACCGTCCCATTCGGGGCAACCGAGAAGAGCGGTTGAAGGTTGTTTGCATCGCATGGGTATTATTGTTATGATTTGGGGAGGTTAGCGAATGCCGGAAAAGACAAAAAAAGAGGTACAACCCCAAGCTCGCGAGTACTTTGAGAAGGGGATCACAGCACTGCGAAAGGACAATCTCGACTACGCGACCAAGCTTTTTGAGCAGGCGTTACGGCGTGAGCCGGGGTTTTTCGAGTGCCGCGAAGCACTACGGCTTAACCAGTTCAAGCGATCTGGCAAGAAGAGCGGCCTCTTCAAGATGTTCGGCAAGACGACTTCGACGTCGCTTTTGCCGAAGGGCCAGTTGGCGTTGAAAAAGGATCCGATTGAGGCGATCGAGGTCGCCGAGCAGGTCCTGAATGATGACCCATACAGCGTGATGGGCAACAAGCTTTTGGCGGATGCCGCCACGGCGGCCGGATTCCCGCGCACGGCGCTGTTCGCTTGGGATCTCGTCATGCAGAAGCAGCCGGATGACAAGGCCAACATCATGCGATACTGTCAGGCGTTGGTGAATAACGGCGACGTGGCCAAGGCGGAGGAAACCTGCGCGGCATTGGCCAAGGCGCACCCCGGCGACCAGGAGGTGCTGCAGTTGTCCAAGAACCTGACGGCCAGCCGAACCCTGTCCGAGGGCGGCTACGACAAGGTCGCCTCCGGTGAGTCCGACTACCGCGCGGTGCTGAAGGACGAGGCAGAGGCGGTGTTGCTTGAGCAGGAGAACCGGCGTTCCGAGCAGGAGTCCACAGCCGAGAGCCTTATCAAGGAGTACGAGCAGCGGTTGGTGGACGCCCCGGAAAACCTGAAGCTCATTCGCTCGCTGGCGGAACTGCACAGCCGCGTGAAGAATTTTGACAAGTCAATTGCCTACTACGAGCGGTTTAACAAGACCAACCTGCGCTCCGATGCTGCTGTGGATCGGGCTACCGTGGACACGAAACTGTTGCAGTTCGACTGGCGGATTAAACAGGCCAGCCAGGGCGATGTCGGCGAACTGGAAGTCGAGCGCAATGCGTTTGAAATGGACCAGATTCGGCGCCTGTCCGACACGTACCCCTCCGACTTGTCGCTGCGATACGACCTCGGTGTGCTGCAATTCAAGGCCGGCGAGATCACTTTGGCGATCCAATCCTTTCAGCGTACGCAGGCCAATCCCCACAAGGAAATCCCGTCGTTGATGCAAATGGGCAAGTGCTTTGCAAAGCGCGGCATGAACGACATGGCGGCGGGCACATTGCAAAAGGCGCTCGATAAAAAGGAAATCATGGACGACGAAAAAATAGATCTGCATTACCAACTCGGCTGCGTGCTCGACTCGATGGATCGGGCGGGGGAATCGATCGATCAGTTCAAGCTTATTTACGAGCGCGACATCGGCTATCGCGACGTCGCCGAGCGGGTGGATGCCTATTACGCCAACCTTGGATAGGGCGGCACTGGAATGATGAAATCAATGACCGGTTACGGGCGGGGCGAATGCACGGCAAAAGGTGCGAGCATCACCGTCGAGTTGAACTCCGTGAACCGCAAACAGGCCGAGGTGTCGCTGAGTGTCCCGTCGGAGCTGGAGTCGATCGAGTCCGACTTGCGCGACCTGATCCTCGCCTCGGTGTCTCGGGGGCGAGTCAGTGGCCGGGTCGTTTTGCAGTATACCGGGTCGAGTCGCGCTTCCTCCGTTGCTGTCAACGAGACGCAAGCTAAGGCGTACCGGAGGGAACTGAGCAAGCTAGCCAAGTCGCTGGAAATCCCTGATAACCTCTCGATGGAGGGTCTCCTGCGCCTGCCGGGAGTGCTCGAGAACGCCCAGCCAGCACTCGATGCGAAGGCGTTTCGCGCGCCGATCAAGAGTGCGCTTGGCCAAGCGCTTGAGGGTTTGTTGTCGATGCGCGAGAAAGAGGGGGGCATCCTTGGCCGTGACTTGGCCAAGCGCCTGGCCAAGCTGCGCCGCATCGTTAAGCGAGTGGCCAAGCTTGCCCCGGATGTGCTCAAACACCACCGGGAGCGACTGATCGAACGATTAAAAAAAACCAACGCCGAGGTGCCGGACATGGACGACGATCGCCTGCTTCGTGAGATTGTTTATTACACGGATCGAACGGACATCTCCGAAGAGTTGACCCGACTGGGCAGCCACTTCGTCCAACTTGAGGAGTGCCTGTCCGACGTTGTGCCGGTGGGGCGCAAGCTGGATTTTTTGGCGCAGGAAATGTTCCGGGAAATCAACACGATTGGCTCCAAGGCGAACGACGCCAATATTTCCAGCGAGGTGGTGACCCTGAAAACCGAGTTGGAAAAAATCCGCGAACAGGTCCAAAACGTCGAATGACTGACGCCGTTTCCAGCACGCCGCTTGTGGTGGTGATTTCGGCTCCTTCCGGGGCCGGCAAGACCACGCTTTGCGACAACGTCCGCGCCGCACTGCCGAGCGTGAGCCGTGCGGTGACCTGTACCACGCGCTCGCCGCGCGACGGCGAATTGGATGGCGTCGATTATTATTTTCTCGGAGAGGATGAGTTCCTCGGCAGAGTCGAAGGCGGTGAGTTTTTGGAGAACGCCGTCGTGCACGGCAACCATTACGGCGTGCTGAAGTCTGAGCTGCGGGCCAAGCTCGCCGAGGGGAGCGACGTGCTGCTCAACATCGACGTGCAGGGCGCGGCGACCATCCGCGAAGCGGCGGCGGACGACCCGGTTTTGAGTGAGTCGTTGGTCACCGTGTTCTTGTGTCCGGCAAGCTTGGGTGATCTTGAGCAGCGGCTTCGTGGACGGGGCACCGACTCGGATGAAATCATCACCAAGCGCTTGGCCATCGCCCGGGATGAGATGGATCAGGCCGGAAAATTTGACCACACGCTGACCAGCCAAACAAGGGAGGCCGACCTCGGGCAGATGCTCGGGATCATCGAGCGCGTCCGTTTGGCCAAGCAGGAAACTGTATCGACCAATGAGTGAATCCAAAAAAGTGGTGCTTGGTGTGAGTGGCTCGATCGCCGCTCACAAGGCGATTGACTTGGCCAGTTTGTTGACTAAGGCCGGGTGCGTGGTGGATGTGGTGCTGACAAGGGACGCGCAGGAATTCGTCAAGCCGCTTCCGTTCCAGACACTCACGCGCCGGCGAGTGATCACCAGCCTGTACGACGAAGAGGAAACCGGTGTCGCGCACATCCGCGCCGCCGATGAGGCGGACTTGCTGCTGATCGCCCCGGCAACAGCCAACACCGTGGCCAAGCTAGCTCACGGCTTGGCCGACGACGCACTTTGCTGTGTGGCGCTGGCTTTGCGGTCCGAAGCCAAGGTTTTGATTGCCTCGGCGATGAACGGCAGGATGTGGCGACACCCTGCTACCGTGGCCAACGTGGCGACGCTTACAAAGCGGGGCGCGGAGTTTGTCGGGCCAGACGAGGGGTTGTTGTCCTGCGGTTACGAAGGCATCGGGCGGCTTTGGCCAGTGGATGGAATCGCCGGTCGCGCCCTTGAGTTGCTGGGTTTGGAGCAGTCGACCGATTGATCAAATGGCCTCCCCAAGGGGCAACAAGACTTGGATAGACTGGTGGCGGCTGTCCCAGTTGTTTCGTTCCGTTGCGCCCGACGCCGGGTCGCAGCGCGCGCGAATCCAGTTCATGGAGCGGAACACCGTCCTGCCGATCAAGGCGGTTTATTTCCTTGTCCTCATTTTTTATCTCTACTTTGGTGAGTGGCCCGAGATGGACGCAGACCGGGTGCGCTGGACTTTGCTGCGGACGATCCAGTGGTTCTTCATTTTTTGCCTCATCGTGAATGTTGTTATTGGCGTGATGCTCGTTCGGATGGAGGAGTTTTCCACGCGAGTGCTTCGGGAGGTGGTGTTCTCTATTTGCCTATTCGATGCGCTGCTGCTGGCGATGATGACCGAGCTGACCGGTGGCTTTGAGAGCTTCCTGTTTTGGATGTTCCTCGGGTTGCAGATCCGTAACGCGATCAGCATGCCGATCGCCTCAACTCAGATCGTGGCCAACCTCTCGGTCAGCGTGATTTATCTGTGCGCCGGTGCGTTTGACATTATTGTTGCGCGCTCGGAGGAGGAGCTTGAAAATATCACGGGCGAGCCGGTGGTGCTCCGGGCGTTGCTGTTGGTGCTGATGACGGCTTGCGGTTACGGATTGCAAGTGTTGATCGACAAACAGCGCCGGATGGATGCCGAGGAGGATGAGTTCGACCGGCGCCAAAGCCAGCTCCAGGCCTCGGGCCGGTTGGCGGCGGAGATCGCGCACCAAGTTAAGAACCCGCTGGGTATCATCAACAACGCGGCGTTCGCCCTTGGGCAAGCGGTCGGAGAAGATAAAATCGCCAAGCGCCAAGTTGGCTTGATTCGGGAGGAGGTCAACAAGGCCGACCAAATCATCACGAAGCTGATGGGCTACGCCCAGTTGGTCGAGGGGCGCTTGGCCAAGCTCGATGTCAACAAGACGCTTGAGACGGCGCTGTCGCAGGTGTTCCCTAAGGGGAGCAAGTTCGGCACCCGAATCCGGCGCGATTACGGCATCGCTCTCCCGCCGCTGTTGGCCCAGCCCGAGCACATCAGCGAAGTGTTCGTCAATATCATCCAAAACGCCCGGGAAGTGATGGGTAACGACGGCGAAATATGGATAAAAACCAGCTACGAGGGCGATTACACCTTCCGGGTGACCATTGAGGACAACGGCCCGGGGATACCGGCGGATCGCTTCGAGACTGTCTTTGAGCCGTACCACACCACCAAGGAGAAGGGCACCGGGCTTGGCTTGGCCATCGTCAAGCACAATACTGAGTTGTACGGCGGGACGGTAAAAATTGAATCTGAACTTGGAAAACACACCCGCTTCAATCTAATCTTCCCAGGAAGGACGGCTCTGCGGCTCCAGGCTTTATGAACAGAAATTACAAGCTATTGGTTGTTGACGACGAGCGCAACATGCGCGAGTCGCTCAGGACGGTCCTCGAATCTCGGGGAACGCTCGTGGACACCGTCGAGTCGGCGGAGGAGGGATTGACGGCCATTGAGGCGTCCGATTACTTCATGGTTATCACCGACGCGCGCCTCGAGGGGATGAGCGGCTACGAGTTTCTGCGGGAAACCCATGAGCGCTGGCCGGACTTGCCGGTGCTGATGATTACCGCCTACGCCACGCCCAAGCTAGCGGTGGAGGCAATCCAGACTGGCGCCATCGATTACCTGTCCAAGCCGTTCGAGCCGGAGGAGTTGCTGCACTCCGTCAATCGCTGCGCTGAGCGGCATCAACTTATCCAGCAAAATGAAAAGCTCAAGGCGCGCCTACCGTTTGGCTATCAGCTCGATGACATCATCGGGAACTGCCAAAGCCTGAAGGAGTTGCGGGAGATGATCCGGACGGTTGGCCCGACCGAGGCGACTATCCTGATTCTCGGCGAGAGCGGTACCGGCAAGGAGTTGATCGCGGGCTCCATCCACCACTCCAGCCACCGCCGTGAAGAAACCTACGTCCGCCTGAACTGCGCGGCCATTCCCGAAACCTTGCTCGAGAGCGAGTTGTTCGGGCACGAAAAAGGATCATTCACCGGCGCGGTGAAACAAAAGACAGGACAGGTGGAGGAGGCCAACGGCGGAACGCTGTTCCTCGACGAAATTTGCGAGATGGATGTCAACCTGCAGTCAAAATTGCTGCGTTTTTTGCAAAGCGAGACGTTCCAGCGCGTCGGCAGTACGACTACCGAATCCGTCGACATCCGCATTCTATGCGCGACCAACCGAGATCCGCTGCAACAAGTCCGCGACGGCCTTTTTCGGGAGGATCTCTACTATCGGCTGCAGGTCTTCCCGGTGCGGTTGCCTCCACTGCGCGAACGCGTCGAGGATATTCCGCTTCTGGCGCTCTACTTCGTCGAACGCATGGCCGCCCATCTCAGCAAAGGCGTCGTCGGTCTGGCTCCGGCGGCATTGGCCGCACTCCGGGCCTATGGCTGGCCGGGCAATGTTCGTGAACTTCAGAATATGATGCAGCGCTTGTCGGTGCTCAGCCGGGAAAATGTCATT
>ENA-OREN01001879-OREN01001879.1-marine-metagenome-genome-assembly--contig:-NODE-1879-length-23070-cov-8.813595_pt1 | contig 23070 bp, 27 predicted proteins | sample MGYA00248624_ERZ508555 | MGnify/ENA primary metagenome ERZ508555 (study PRJEB26222, sample SAMN06267773) | marine metagenome | isolation source: Saanich Inlet, British Columbia, Canada | place...
CATTTAGCACCACATTTAGCACCACATTTAGCACCACATTTAGCACCACATTTAGCACCACATTTAGCACCACATTTAGCACCACATTTCTGTTCGTAACCTGAGCATTTACCACCGCATTTGTGATGTTCTGCATTTGAAATCATAGGCGCACTTAACATTGCTGCTATTGCCAAACTTTTTAGTGTAGTTTTAAATTCCATATTTTTCCCCAATTAAGTTAAAGTTTAATAGTGGTATATATAATGCTCTTTTAAGAATACTAATGTAATACGCACTTTTTGGTAACTACTTTAATTATGAAAAAAATAACTACATCCTGTCCTATAGAGAGAGCCTTGCACTTCATAGGGGGTAAATGGAAATTATGCATCATTCAGAGATTGTCGAATCAAACATATCGATTTAATGAGCTTAAACGAACAATTCCAGATATTTCTCAAAAAGTGCTTACCCAAGAACTTCGAGAGCTTGAGGTAAACGGTTTTATTTCGCGCAAAGTTTTTCCAGATAAGTTACCTAAAGTTGAATACAGTTTAAGTGACGAGGGTAAAACTCTATTAAAACTTACCCATGAGCTAGAATGTTGGTCAGAGTCTCAGGGTAGTTATATTAACAAGCTAGTAAAAAACTTTAATGAATCTATTTAATATGAAAAAATTACTCCTACCACCTAATTAATCTCTTTATAACTCCCACTTACACACCTAACTCCTACTAGCGATATATCAGTATCAGCAAATAGGGTGGTTGCTAAAATAAGGCATGCCCCTTAAGATAAAACTTCAAATTGAAGTAGCTGGAGAAGCTTCTTCCTTAATTATGAATATCTTGATTTAATGTTCTACCAGTTTTTATAAAATTTCAACTGTTTATTGGTGTATTTAAAGAGAGCAATTCAAAAGAGGGTAAATTGATGGTGATCGTATTCCTGTTTTCCTTATTCCTTGTTAACTATTTATGCTTAACCACGATCTCCGGTTTAAATTAAATCCTGAAACATGATAATTGAGAATCATTATCATTTAAATCATTGATTTTAAAACTATATTTTTTTAATATGTATTGATTTTTGATTTTTTTTGTTTTAAAATATATTTAATGAGCCATAAGTACTGATATTCATGAGTATTAAAAATTATAAGTCTGAGTTAAATTTTAAAAACTTGCTCTTAGTTATCTTTCTAAGTTTTTTTATAGAAACTGTGACCGTTGCCCATGAACAGAATCAACTTTTTTCACTTTCAAATAACCCTCAAGAAAATACCCAACACGATGATCTTAGCGAGTCTTTGGATAATGAACGCACGCAAATAACCCCTGATAGTATACAAAGTGATGGTTTTAAAATTCAATTCGATTCAGTCTTCTCAATAGATTCATTACCGTCAAGTTTCAAAAAACCTGATTTCCATTATTTCTTATTATCTCAAGGTCCTTAAATCTCGACTGAAGTAAAAATTAAATTTTTATTTTAGGAGAGTCTCAATGTTACAAGAAAATATCGTAATCGATGATTACGATGAAAAAATCAAGGGCTGCACGGTATTGTGGGTGGATAAAAAACATACTGCTCGTAAATCCCTTGAGTCATTTATTTATAATAATTATTACAAAGTTCATCAGGCTGAAATTAATCATTATTTTGATCATCTCTTTGCATGTTCTGATGGCTTTCAATTTGTAGCCAGTCTAGGAATTAATTTTCTTAAATCAAAATCCAAAGGTTTTGTTGAGCAGTATTTAGACTGCTCAGCCGAGCAGGCAATTTCTCAAGTAACCAAACAGCCCATTGACCGCAATGAGGTCGTGGAGTTAGGAAATTTATCTTCGATCATGGCTGGAGCGACGCGTCGGATTATCTTTAAAATCTCACCTAAGTTACTTGCAAAAGGGGCAAAATGGGCGATCTTTACCATTAATAAACCCGTGTATAACGCTTTTAAGAAGGCAGGGCTTGACCCCTTGTTTATCATCAAAGCGGATCCCAAAAAATTAGTTGATCAATCCACTAATTGGGGAAGTTACTACGACACCGTCCCATGTGTGTATGCTGTAAGGATCCCATCATGATTGTTGATCAAAATCATTACTCAATTGTTGATGAGAATCGTACCTATCACTCATCGGAAATCCACCGACTGGCTCGACAATATCAACAGTTAATTCCTGCTCATGCAAAAGTGATAGGGGTGCAGATTGATAACAAAGCAGACTGGGTAGCCATTGATATCATGTGCCTCAAATCCAATCGGGTATTAGTACCCATTCCCAATTTCTTTAATTCGCAACAAATTAAATATTTGATTGACGAGGCGGGTATACAAACGCTGGTTACAGAAGATGAAAGCTTGCTGAAGCGATATGGCTTTATTGATAATCGAGACGTGATTGATAATAATTTTATTGGCTCATTACCGGTGAATTCATTATTAAAAAATCAGCCGAGTCTTAACAATGTGCAAAAAATAACATTTACCTCTGGCTCCACTGGATTTCCAAAAGGAACATGCCTATCAGCCTATGCACAAGAGGAGGTAGCCAAAGATTTAGCACAGCTCTTAAATTCGATGCGCATTAAAAAGCACATGAGTCTTTTACCATTTTCCATTTTACTTGAAAACGTGGCTGGAACTTATACCTCAATGTTGCTGGGGGGAACCAACTTTATCTTTTCACTAAAGTCTGTTGGTTTTGATGGCGTTAAATTTGATGAAAGCAAATGCATACAATTGATTCAAGAACATAAAATTGAATCATTGATATTACTTCCTCAGCTCCTTCAGCAGATAGTCAATTACATAAAAAAATACCACATCATATTAGACTCATTAAAATTTATAGCGGTAGGCGGTGCAAAAGTCCCAGTCAATCTGATCGAACAAGGGCGAACCTTAGGATTACCTATATATGAGGGTTATGGTTTATCCGAGTGTTCCTCTGTTGTTGCAGTGAATAGTCAATCCTCGAATCGAGTGGGATCCGTTGGAAAAATTTTACCCAGCCGAAAAGTCCGTGTCCTTGATGATGAAATCGCAGTATATCTAGATGAAGGTTTACGATATTTAAAAGGCCAGTCAGTAGCTCCAGGATGGTATAAAACAGGTGATCTTGGTTATATTCAAGATGAGTTTTTGTATGTGAATGGACGAAAGAAAAATCTAGTGATTACTTCTGTGGGAAGAAATATATCACCAGAATGGCCCGAGGCATTATTGCTCGAGGACCCAAGGGTTTTACAGGCCATGGTCACTTGTATTGACGAGCCTTTTCTCTCCTGCATCCTTGTTTGTGAAAAAGATCTATCCGCTGATGAAAAAAATTCTATTTTGAGTCGAGCTAATAAACAACTTCCATCCTACGCACATATAGAAAGGTGTGTCTTAATTACCCAACCATTCTCATATCAAGATGGAACATTAACGGCAAATGGAAGGTTAAAAAGAAATGTGATTATGGAAAAAATTAATGTGAATAAATATAAATTAGAAAGTGAATGTGTATGAATTTTTATGACCAATTGATTCAACAAACCGAACCGGATAGGCATGAGCTGTATGCAGCCCCCATGATACAAAGCGCCCTAAAAGGAAAAATCTCTAAAGAAACTTACGTCACTTTTTTATCACAAGCTTATCATCATGTGCGACACACAGTCCCTTTACTCATGGCTTGTGGCAGTCGTCTATCAAGTGAATATGAATTTATGAAAAAAGGGATTACCGAATACATTGAGGAGGAGTATGGACATGAGCAGTGGATTCTTAATGATATCCAATACTGCGGCATAAATCCAGAAAAAGTAAAACAATCAAGACCACACCTTACAACGGATCTTATGGTGAGGTATGCCTATCACCAAATTGACCGTGAAAATCCGGTCGGGTTTTTTGGAATGGTATTTGTTTTAGAGGGGACCAGTACTGCATTAGCAACACAAGCTGCGGAAGCCCTAAAGACATCATTGCAATTACCGAACAAAGCCTTTAGTTATCTGTTATCCCATGGTTCACTGGACCAGGATCATGTTCAATTTTTTGAGCAATTAGTGAATCAACTGAGTGATGAAAAGGATAAACAGGCTATCGTTCATTCAGCCAAAGCAGTTTTTAAATTGTATGGAGATATTTTTCGTGCCATTCCCAATATGGAGCCATTAGTATGAGTATAAACCGTCTAAGACTTGTAATTACTGGAGCTTCTGGTGGAATAGGGAGAGCATTGATCCGAGTCATGCAACCCCACATAGATTTAATTATTTTAAATGGGTTAGACAAGCAATCTTTAGAGCAGGTGAGAGATGAACTTGGGCTGAAAAATTGTCATATTATTCCAGGTGATGTTCTAGATCCTGAGGTTAGACAGAATATCTATACAATTGCTGAAACAAATGGTGGTATTAATTTACTTTTAAATAATGCCGGCATGAATGACTTTAATTCATTTGAAAATCAATCAGATGAAATAATCACGAACCTTATCAATGTGAACTTGACTGCCCCGATGTTATTAACCAAAAAATTACTCCCTTTGCTCAAAGATAATAATAGTCAAATAATTAATACAGGATCGATCTTTGGTTATTTAGGTTTTCCAGGATTTGTAGCTTATTCTTCTGCAAAATTTGGGCTAAGAGGATTCTCTCAGGCATTGAGGCGTGAATTGGGTGATACAAACATACGTGTGCGTTATTTTGCCCCAAGAGCAACTAAAACAAATTTCAATGATTCAAGAATCAATAAAATGAACGAAGCTTTAAACACAACAATGGATGATCCAAATGTTGTTGCTTTGGCTTTCCATAATTTCATTGATCAAACTAAGTGGCAGGAGGTGGTAGGTTTTACCGAATCAATATTTGTCTTCATTAATAAAAATTTACCAAATATAGTTGATAAGGCATTGATTAAGAAATTACCGATCATTAAACAATTCTTAGGAAAGGATTAAATTACTATGAAAAAAATAGCAACCATATGTTTAATATTATTAACAATTAATGCTCATGCAATCCTAAATGATGATGTCATAAGTCTTCAGCACCGGTGGGCAGTAATTAAATATCAAGTAAATCAAGATAAGCAACAACAAGAATTTAGCAACCTATTAGACCGGGCAAATAGTATGTTGGCCGCTAATATAGAAAACCCTGATTTTTTAGTGTGGCATGCTATTGTTGAATCATCTTATGCTGGATCTTTGAACTCAGTAAATCCCTTTGCATTGGGCTATGCTTACAGTGCAAAAAGTAATTTAGAAAAAGCGATTGAAATTGATGGGGATGGATTATTTAATTAATTGTGCGTAATTATTTTATTTGCACCTAGCTGATCTCATTAGAATAGCCACCTATAAAAATAGTTAATAATTCACGGTCAGGGAGTCTTTTTTAAGCTATAAGTAGGGCCCATAAGGTTGGCCACAGCACCAAAAAATTCCAATGATCTTACAAGCCTTATTAATTTATAAAAAGCTAGTATCTTATTTTTTTAAAATTCTTATTCCTTCTATGCTACTCAAAAACACTTCGGTTAATAAAATTTTTTGTCCTTTATGATTAAATGCAGATTTCCTGGCCGTTATGGTCCCACTTTCATAAATCTTATAAGCATTTAATCTTTTTCTTAATACGTCATTATCGGATAATTTTTTAAAAACAAAATCAGATCTTAAAATGCACTTCTTATTGAAAATAATTTCTGACAAAGGAGTATTTTTTAGTCTTTTAACTCTACCCCAAAATCCTCTCAAATACTTTTTTGGAATTACTGTTCTTGCATAAATAACAGGTAATTTATTAGAAAATATTAACACCTCTCTTATAAAAAAATCCCTTGTATTTTCTTTTTTGAAAAAAACTTTTTCATCATTAAAAACTTTAATATGCCGTACTTTTAAATTTTTTATTTTAAATGACATGGTATTTATTAACTTTTTGCTGAGCGAGCCCTTGTCTTTAAGCCAATGATTAAGCTTAATTCCTATTTTAATATTTACTTGCCATGTCATTTATTTATGCTCTTGATAATAATTCATAATTTTTTAACCACCTGTCCAAATGTAAGAAGGGCTTATGTTTATTTTTTAATAAAATATCTACATCTTTTTTTACGGTACTCGGTAAAGACTCATCTCTAGATAAATTACACTATTTTTAGAGAAGGTAATCCTGGGATATTATTATAGTTGATGGACGATGGTTTTATTTTTGTTACAACAGACAATCTAAACTGATCTGTTTTTCCTTCAAAAAGTAACCAGTCACCGTTATGTTTGACTAACTCTGGGACAGAGACTTCTAAAATAGAGAACGTAGCTTGTTCTGCCAATGGAAGTGCTTTGTAATAGGCTTCTTTTCCGCACCAGATTCGATAGAAATTATCAGCTTGTTCTACTTCATTTTCTTTAAGAGTACTAATTTCATCTCTGTTCATAAATAGTTCAGCTTGTTCGAGGTAGTTTCTTTTTTTATCAGTTGACTCAATATCTACTCCTATCGGACCATTGTATATAGCAAAGCAGATGTTATTCTTGCTGTGGCTCAGGCTAAAACATATGCCTTCTGGAAGGTTTCTAATTTTAGGTAAGGAATTTTGGCACTCAATAAATTGCCATTCATTTTCTGGTTTTTTAAATAGCTGACTGAGCGCATGACGCATAAGTAATCTACTAAGCAGGTATTCTTTTTTTTTATGTTTACTCTGGATTGATGTTAACCTTTTTTTTTCCGAAGGCGATAGCTGGGCCTTTATCGATGTTTCTAACGGCATTGTCTCGCCATCAAATCTCAAAAACCAAAGCTCGAGTGGGCGAACTGATAATTCAGGATTGCTTTGCAAGTGCAACAACCTCAAATGATAGTATTACACTATTCATAATTATTTTCTCATGATATTAATATTTAGAATTACTACTATAATAATAACAGAAGCAAATAATGTGAGTTAAAATCTCTTCTAGACTAGAAAAAAATATATCCAGAATTTTTAGAGTGAGTGGAATTTAATTGTATTGATGGGGATCAATAATTATTTTTAGGAAGAAAGGTTAGTGCTAAAGATTAAAATTGAATCATGGGCTGCATTTACTCCTGGTATGGAATACTGGGAGCCGCACCCTCAAGTTATAACGGAGCCCATTAGTAAGAAGTATTTAATGCTTATTCCTCCTTTGCTTCGCCGTCGGTTAGGCTTTCTTGGAAAGCATGCCGTGGCTGCGGCATTGCAAATCTTGCCAGAGGGAGAATCGATCCCAAGCATTTTTGCATCTAGGTATGGAGATACGGATTTAACACTATCCTTATTGAAGGGTATTGGGCAAGGTGAGGCAATGTCTCCAACCGACTTTAGTTTGGCAGTACATAACGCCGTAAGTGGATTGTTTTCAATCGCACGTAAAGATCATGCCGCTGTAATTTCTATTGCAGCAATGGAAGCTTTAGTGCTTCAGACATTGTTTGAGGCCATAGGTCAGCTGGACTCTGTTGAGAGGGTGCTTTGTGTTATCTATGACATTCCCCTTCCTGATATAGATCGTCACTATGCATCTAAAGACTCTATCCCATACGCAATCGCTGCTGTGCTTAGCCGAAAAAATGGTAAAGAATATATTATTGAGCAGTGTTCTTTGGGCACTCAAAATAACCAGCCTTCAGAGAGTTTTTTAGAAACAGAACCATTTAAATTTATTGATTTATTAATTGGAAAAACTAATGAAATAGAATCAGAAGTAAATGGAACAGTTTGGCGAATAAAGATGATGGGGTCATAAGTTTGTTGGCTAAATGTAAATATTGCTGGAGATGGCTTGCAACAGTTTTTAGTTTCGTGCTATTTGGTATTGGAGGTATTTTGATCTTAAGTATTTTGGTTCCAATATTTTGCCTATTTTCAAGAGATAGAGTGTGGAGAGAAAATCGAGGTCAAAAACTTATTCACTATTCATTCCGCACTTTTATATGGATAATGAGATTTTTAGGGGTGTTAACGTATCAAGTTAGCGGTGTTGAAAAGTTGAAAAAAGCCAGACTTATTCTGGCAAATCACCCATCATTACTAGATACTGTTTTTCTGATAGCTTTTGTGCCAAATGCATGTTGTATTATAAAAGGCGATTTGATTCAAAATCCATTTATGCGAGGAGCCGTTAAGCTTGCGGGTTATATCGTTAATAAAGAAGATGCAGATGAAATAATAAATTCTGCCGCAGAAGCATTTAAAAATGACTATGCACTGATTATTTTTCCTGAAGGTACTCGAACGACACCTAATTGTCCGATCCAGCTAAAGAGAGGCGCTGCAAATATTGCAATTAGAATTGGCATTGATATAACCCCTGTAATTATTAAATGTAACCCTACGACATTGACGAAAGAAGATTCTTGGTACCTTATTCCGGATCAGTGCGCACATTTTCAGATAAAAGTGAATGATAGAATAGATGTAAGTCAATATTTAGGCGCCGAACATTTGACTAAGTCTGTACGAGAATTAACTAAAGATTTAAGTGATTATTTTAATAAGGAGATTACTTTTCATGAGCGATAGGCACCTTGAAATTAAACAAATGATAATTGAAACCCTTGACCTGGAAGATGTTGACTCCGAGGATATCATTGATGATGAACCTCTCTTTGTCGAAGGGCTGGGTCTTGACTCTATTGATGCACTGGAGATTGGACTTGCTTTGCAAAAGCGTTATGGAATCATATTAAAGTCTGACACAAAAGAAACACGCCAACACTTTGCCAGTATAGATGCCTTGGTTGCATTAGTAGAATCAAACAGTTCAAATTAGGAGAAAATGTTATGCATAACAGCCAAAAAGAAATTTACCTAAAGGTTGTGTTGGTTTTTGAAAAGTTATTTGAAATCGATGCAGACAAAATCAGCTTAGAATCCAACCTTTATGAAGACTTGGATATTGATAGTATAGATGCCGTGGATCTGGTTATAGAATTAAGAAAAATGACTGGCAAGAAGATCCAACCCGAAGACTTTAAATCGGTCCGTACTGTTCAGGATATCGTTGATCAAGTAGAAATATTACTCGCCAATACTTAATGACTAAATATCTGAAAGTTATTATTGTCATATTATCAATTTGTTACCCATTTATAGTGTACTGGGGCATGTCGAAGCATGGCGTTAATTTGTTATTAATATTGCTTCTATTCTTTATGACCATAAGGCTAATAGTCGGTGGTGATCTTGTTGGGCGAAAGATAATTATTGGCACTATGTTATGTGTGGCGGTAATTACACTTAGTAGCGGTGCGAAGTTAGGTTTAATGTTTTATCCTGCTTTTATTAACTTTGGGTTATTAATCGTATTTATAACTAGTCTAATGTCACCTATAAGTATTATAGAAAGGATCGCACGGATAAGTGAGCCAGATTTAACTGACAAGGCTATTGCCTATACCCGTAAGGTGACCTGGGTCTGGAGTTTATTTTTTCTATTGAATGGTGTATTGGCAGTAATAACAGCACTGTGGGCATCGGAGGAGATTTGGCTGCTCTATAATGGCCTCATTGCTTATATCCTTATTTTTACTTTATTTCAGGGGGAATTGATAGTGCGGAAATATATTGGGATGAACTAGAGTGGCACAATTAACCCAACTATCAAATTGGTTAAATGAACAGCCAGAACAGAGTATAGCTGCTCACAAAGGAATAAATGTTACAACAGTAGATTTTCTCTTATTGGTACGACGCTGGATGGATGTGCTAAAACTGAAGCAAGGTCCACGTTGGGCTGTTTATCACCAAGACCCATTCGAGTTTTTAGCTATTTTATTTGCGTTATGGCAATTAAAGCGTATAGCGTGTATCCCAGGTGATAAAAGAGAAGGTACGGTTCAAGAGTTAAGCGGGTATGTGAATGGGTTTGTTGGAGAGTTCCCGAAAGGTGTGAATGCCGTTAGCAACAAGATGGTTGAATTGCCTATGGTTACAAAAGAATGGCTAAAATTAGAACCTGATTTTATCGCTTTGGAAATTTATACATCAGGTTCAACCGGCAAGCCAAAGGCAATTACAAAAACCATTAATCAGCTTGATCTAGAAATTAGTGCTATAGATTTGTTATGGCCGGCTCGAGATGGCTGTGTAGTCCTTACAACGGTCACACATCAACATTTTTATGGGCTGATTTTCGGTTTGTTGCGGCCTTTTAGTTCGGGACTAACATTTGAGCGGCAGCGTTGTAATTTTTCAGAAGATATTCTGTATTACGCGAAATATTATGCAAGTTTTTTATTAATTTCAAGCCCTTCTCACCTAGGTAGGATGAACACTGCTTTGGATTGGGGGGGTATAGGCGAAGACTGTCATTATATACTGTCATCTACAGCACCTTTAACTAGAGTGGATAGTCTTAGTGTCGGCCGCTTATTGAATACTAGTGTAAGAGAAATCTATGGCAGCTCTGAAACGGGGGCTATTGCATGGCGTAGTCAAATAAAATCGGAGTCAGAAGCTAAATGGCAAGCATTGCCTAATGTGGAGGTGGGAATAAGCTCTAAGGGCACAATAAATGTGAAGTCTAATTTTCTTACAGGTAAAAAGACAATTGAATTAACTGATAGAGTATCATTCGATAAAAATAATTTATTTACCTTGTTAGGACGGGAAGATAGCATTGTTAAAATAGAAGGCAAACGTATTTCACTTACCGCCATTGAACTACGGTTACTTACAACTAGTTTAGTGAAGCAGGTAAAAGCTATTGTTCTGGAAGGGCGTCGTGTTGAAATCGGAATTATTATTCAGTTGACAGATGAGGGCGCTGAAACCTTAAGTAATGAGGGAAGGAGGGGCCTGATAACTATACTTAAATCGGTATTGTCACCCTATTTTGAATTAGTGATACTGCCTAGAAAATGGCGTTTTGTGGCACAACTTCCTTTTAATTCACAAGGAAAACTACCTATTAATAGTTTATTGGAATTATTTGATAAAGCAGTGCATAGTAAGAACGAAACGAAGTGGCCAGTGATTCTAGATGAGGTTTTAGTTGATCAACAATGCAAAATATCTATTTGCATCCCGAGTGAGTTAATTTATTTTGAAGGTCATTTTACCAACATTCCGATACTACCTGGTATTGTACAAATCCATTGGGCTGAAGCTTTTGGTCGGCGTATCTTTTCTATAGACATACCATTTCAGGGATTAGAGGTGATAAAATTTCAGAAGCTTATATTTCCAAATAACAAGCTGACCGTTACTCTAAATTATGATAATGGCAAGAAGAGGTTAAGTTTTATGTATGAATCTAAGAAAGGGGTGCATTCAAGTGGACGAATCAGTTTTGCATAATACCAAAGGTTTTAAAGTTGCGATAGTGATCCCCGTCTACGATCATGAAACGGCAATTATTTCTACCTTAGAAAGATTGCTTACCTATGCATGCCCTATTTTATTAGTTGATGATGGTAGCCATAAAAAATGTCAATTAGTACTTGAAGGCTTATGTGAGAAGTTTCCCGAGCGTGTAAGTCTATTACGATTAGAACAGAATAGTGGTAAAGGAGGAGCTGTTAAGCAAGGGCTGAGACAGTTACTTTCGGAAACTTACACTCATGCTGTTCAGATTGATGCCGATGGGCAACATGACCATTCTGATTTACCAACATTTCTAGAGATGAGTAAGAGGTATCCGACAGACCTAATTAGTGGTTGCCCTGTATATGATGAATCAATAACTAAGTTAAGGTATTACAGCCGCTACTTAACCTCCATTTGGGTATGGATAAATACGCTTTCTTTTGCAATAAAAGATGGTATGTGTGGTTTTAGGGTATACCCTTTGAATGCAATTGTAGCGCTCTTAGAACAAGAGAATTGTGGCGACAGAATGGATTTTGATATTGAAATAATGGTTCGATGGCTGTGGCGTGGAGGGACAATAAGGGCAGTAGAAACAAAAGTTAATTATCCAGTTGATGGAGTATCACACTTTAATGTCTGGCGCGACAATATGTTGATCTCTTGGATGCATACTCGGCTTTTCTTTGGTATGTTGAGACGGTTACCTCTACTTCTATGTCGGAAAATTAATGGTTAAGCTACCTTTACATTGGTCAAAAATAAATGAAATAGGCTCAATGTGGGGCATTAAAATAATGTTGGTGATTCATAGTGTTTTCGGCCGGTGGGGCTTTCGAGTCTTTTTATACCCAGTGATAGTTTATTACTATGTCGGTCAAACTTCAGCACGACGGGCATCAAATGAATATCTTCAACGATTGCAACCGTTTATAAAGTTAAAGCAGTTTCGGAAATTATCCACGTTCAAACATTTTTTAATGTTTGGAGAGGTTTTGATAGATAAATTTCTAGTTTGGATGAATAAGATACGCCTAGAGGATGTAGTGTTCGAAACGCCGCGAACAATTAAACGCATAGATGAAAGCAAGACAGGCGGTGTAATTGTTGTTTCACACTTAGGTAATATGGAAGTTTGTAGTGCTTTAGTTCAGCAGCTCCCTGATCTAAAATTGACGATTCTTGGTTTCACACAGCATGCAGTAAAATTTAATGCGTTGATGAATACTGCTAGCGATACTAGTAGTATCGAACTACTTCAAGTGACAGATATGACTCCAGAAGTAGCGATACGATTATCCGAGCGAATTAATGGCGGTGGTTATATTATTATTGCCGGCGATAGAACTCCGGTAACGGGAAATGAGCGGGTTTCAAATGTATCTTTTTTAGGGGAGAGGGCTCCATTGCCACAAGGGGCATTTATATTGGCGGGATTATTGAAATGTCCGATCTATTTTATGTTCTGTTTAAAGGAACACTCGCGGTATCATATTTATCTGGAGTTGTTTTCAGAGAGGCTACGTTTTTCTCGAAAAGAACGTCATTCCGAAGTCACTAGCGCTGTACAGTTATATGCGCATCGGTTAGAATATTATTGCATAAAAGCGCCTTTACAGTGGTTTAATTTTTTTTCATTTTGGCACGCGCCAATTTCAAAGGAAGAATAGTTTTATAAGGAATAAGAATGGTAAGTGCGGAAGTTATTATCATTATTCCATTCCATGATGTTGATGTGACGCGTGTTGTATGGCATGGGCATTATGTCAAGTATATGGAGATTGCCCGCTGTACTTTATTAGATAAAATTAATTATAACTACATCCAAATGGAGCGATCTGGCTATTCTTGGCCTGTTATAGATTTGCGGATCCGTTATGCTCGTCCATTATATTTTCAGCAAAAAATAAGAGTGAAAGTGAGATTGTCAGAATGGGAAAACCGCCTAAAAATAAAATATTTATTTGAAGATTTCGATACGGGACAACGGTTGACGAGGGCATACTCTGTGCAAGTTGCTGTAGATATAGTTAAAAATGAAATGTTACTTGCCTCGCCGGAGATTATTTATCAAAAACTAGGCATCAAGCTATGAGAAAAGCTTTTTTTATTATTATTTTATGGTTGCCTGTAACATTATTTGCACAACTTAACTTTATTGATTTAGAAGCCATAACAATCTCTCCTGAAGAGTTAAAGGGGAAATTTAAACAAGAGAAGTTTATCAGTGATCGGGCTATCACATTGCTATCAACGGGTGTGTTTTCATATCAGCGAGGTAAAAATATTTTATGGAAAACACTAGATCCTATTGAAAATGAACTAATTATCGTGCCTAGTACAATTGCCAACAAGCAGGGTGGGAATGAGTTAGTTCACCTAGATGTTAATCCTACAGTTCGCATGATAAATGAACTATTTTTTTTCATTTTAACCTCTGAATGGCGGGAGTTATCTGGTTTATTTGAGCTTTCAGGCAACCTTGAGCATGGCATCTGGACCGCTGAATTAACTCCTATTGACAAGACTATTGCACTTTTTTCTAGTCGAATAGCCTTAAGTGGCGATACACTTTTACGGGAGATAACTCTATATGAGAAAGGTGGGGGCTTCACAAAGATATCGTTTGATAAATTGAGTCAATGACAGCTAAAATAATCAATGGAAGTAGGTTCGCTCTCGCCCTAATCTGGATGCTAATTGTTGCAGTACTAGCTTTAATGGCTGTCACGCAGAATCCAGATTTTGACTCTAGCATTATGAATTTACTACCTAAGTCAGAGCAGCAACCCAAAGTTCAATTGGCCATTAACCAGGTGTCAGAACGCTTTTCTAAGCGGATGATTTTATTATTCACGTCTGATGATGATAATAAAGCTCAGCTTGCAGTTGCGACGATGGCCGAAGTTCTGACAGAGCTGCCTGATATTGCAAATATAAAGTGGCAAGTCAACGATGAAGATATGGTACAAGCTCAGAGAGAATTGTATCCATACAGGTTTTCAATTTTAGACCCTTCGATACGCAAGCACTTACTACGAAATGAGTTTAAACCGGTTCAAGACCGAGCGCTATTGAATTTATATAGCCCTCTAAATACAGGGCGTAGTTCAATTATTGACGATCCTTTTGGGCTTTACTCTGAGCTTAACTTAAATCGAAAAAATAATTTTAATATCCAAATTTCAAACTCATTATTTAAGGTGATTGGCGTTCCAACCCCAACTTATATGTTGACATTAACGCTTGCTGGAGAGTCATATTCCCCCTCATTGCAGAAGCGCGTGTTATCAGTAATTAATTTAGAAAAAGACAAGTTAAATGAAAAAGGCGTAATCTTAACTATGTCAGGCCTGTTGTTACATACCGCTGCAGAAGCTAAACAAGCAAACCATGAGATTGCTACGGTTGGTTTAGGTTCGTTATTGGGAATTATCATAATGATTTTATTGGTTTTTCGTCAATTCAAGCCTTTAGTATTGATGATTGTTGCCGTAACAATAGGCTGTCTGACAGCGCTGTCTGTGACCACTCTAATATTTGAACAAGTACATCTTATTACCTTGGTTTTTGGCATCGGTCTTGTCGGTGTATCTATTGATTATGCTTTACATTTTCTTTGCGAGCGTCGTAATTGTTCAGCGAAGACAATTGTAAACAAGATTCTTCCCGGATTGACACTAGGGCTATTTTCTAGTGTGATGGCTTATGCAGCTCAGGCTTTAGCTCCTTTTCCTGGCCTACAACAAATGGCTGTTTTTTCAGTTATTGGTTTGTGTGCTTCATGGTTGACTGTTATCTTGTGCTTCCCTTTATGGACTCATAATGACAGTGAAAAATCATTAGTGGCTGCAAGGATATTAGATCGATTTCGCCAATCATTTCCACGAATAGAAGACAGACCTATGATGATTGGAGGGATATTATGTGCTTGTCTTTTATTAGCCCTAAGCACACTATCTAGTGGTGACTATGCAGATGATGTTCGATTACTACAAAGTCCAGCAGAAAGCCTGATAGGTGAAGAGAAAAAAGTGCAGAAGTACCTGAATGCAAGTGGTAGTTCACAGTTTCTTGTTATCCAAGCTGATGATATTGAACACTGTTTGCAAAAAGAAGAGCAGATTATACCTGTACTTGAACAACTGATCAGTGATAATTTAATGGGGGGATACCAGTCCATCACTTCTTTTTTACCATCATTACAGCGACAGGCCGAAAATAATCATTTAGTTGAGCAGCTATACGAACAACAATTAACACCCTTTTATGAGTCAATTGATTTGTCTGTCAGTGATATAGTTAATGCACAAAAGATAATGAAACAGACAATGAAGCAAGCGCTTACTCCTGAAGTGTGGCTGAGCCAAGAAAATAGTAGCGCATGGCGAGATTTAATCGTTAGACAGGTGGATAGAGGCGCTGCAACAACAATTCATTTTACTGGGAAAATAGATGAAGCGGCAGTTATAATATTGAAGCAATTATCTACTAAGGATAAGGGAATAGTGTTTGTTGATCGGATACAGAATATATCTGACTTGATTGGGGGTTACCGAAGTGAAGCAGTTAAATTAATAGCTTTAGCCTATTTAGGGGTGATAATAGTTTTATTTATTCGTTATAAATTACAAGTTTGGCGAATTATTTTCCCTCCAATATTAGCATCCATTTTTACTTTATCCACCATTGTTTATTTAGGCTATGGCATCAATATATTTCACTTAATGGCATTAATTCTAGTATTAGGAATTGGTTTAGATATGGGTATATTTTTGATTGAAATACATAAGGGGGCACATACATGGTTAGCGGCATCTCTTTCAACTTATACAAGCGTGTTAGCATTTGGTCTTCTAGTTTTAAGTGACACGCCGGTTTTGCATCATTTTGGATTAACCGTTTTTCTCGGCCTAAGCTTTATATGGCTACTTACACCAATAATGAGAGGGAATAACTCTAGAAAGGCCATACTCCAGTAAAAAAATAGATGATTGTTAATCTAAATGATATACCTTGTTAGCGCTAAATGTACAGTTTACAATTGTATCGGTATGAGTAAGAGGTTGGTATTAATTGTCGGTTCGCACATAGGAATAAAAAAATTACAATACAAAGAAAATGTTATTTTAATGCTTTAGGAATGCTTTGTTCTGCAGGTAGCTCACCAGCAATGGTGAAATCTACTATTCGGGCGAGAAAAACAACAATCACTAAGAGTGGCAATTTTAGTGTTTCAGATTTACCGCTGGGTATATTTCGAGGTGACTTACCAGACGTACCTCTAATAGGTAAGCAATGGAATAGTCGCAATAATCAGTTTGCTCTTGCTGCATTAAAACAGATTGAAGCTGATGTTAATGACGTTATAGCACGCTTTGGTGCGCATCGTATCGGAGTAGTTATTGGAACAAGCACATCGAGTATTGCTGAATGTGAAGTTGATATTCGGGAGTGGGTTCGTACAAAGAAGATAACATCTGAATATGAGTATAGTTTACAAGAAATGGGTGCGACGGCCCAATTCGTGGCAAAAATATTAGGCACAAAAGGCCCATGTTATGGCGTCTCTACAGCTTGTTCTTCTGGTGCAAAGTCATTGGCTGCTGCAAGACGTTTAATTCGTTCAGGGGTTTGCGACGCAGTTATTGCTGGCGGCGTCGATACATTATGTCAACTTACAGTTCAAGGGTTTTCTTCTCTTGAGGCTGTAAGTCATGAGGTTTGCAATCCATTTAGTCGAAATAGGAATGGAATTAATATCGGAGAGGGGGCCGCATTATTTTTAGTCACATCTGAACCTAAAGGCGTTGAGTTGTTGGGTATTGGTGAGGGCAGTGATGCTTATCATATTTCAGCACCTGATCCCTCAGGTTCTGGTGCTGTAAGGACTATGAAGTTAGCTCTTGAGGACGCAGGGATAAAAGCTGAAGAAGTAGACTATGCTAACCTACATGGAACGGCAACAAAACTAAATGATCGTATGGAGGCTATCGCCATGAATACTATCTTTGATCATGACATCTTGTGTAGTTCAACAAAACCATTTATTGGTCATACTCTTGGTGCAGCAGGTGCTATAGAAGCAGGAATCTGCTATTTAACTCTTGAGTCTGACGAAGATTATTTTTTACCAATACAGTTATGGGATGGAGAACGTGATTCCGATTTACCAGAGATAAACTTAGTATCAGCAGAAGATAAATTAACATCACCACTGAATTATGTATTAAGTAACTCATTTGCATTTGGTGGTAATAATATCTCGCTAATATTAGGTCGCATAAATGAAGTCTGAATATGTAGTGGCAGATTTGGTCCCTCATTCTGGAATGATGAGTTTATTAGACCGTATAGTAGCCTATGGGGACGATTGGTTGGAGGCTGAAGTACTTATTACAGACCAATCAATATTTGTCTGTAATAAGGGTGTTCCTGCGGTGATAGGTTTGGAATATATGGCACAAGCAATAGCCGCTTATTCAGGGCTAGAGGAACAAGCTAAAACAGGTAAACCCAAACTTGGATTTTTATTGGGTACGCGAAAATATACGTGTTCAACAGATTACTTTAAGATTGGTAAAGTAATAACATTAAAGGTAAGCTGTGAAATGCAGTCCAACAATGGGCTTCATGTTTTTCAGTGTATATTGTCTGGGGAAAAGTTTGAGGCAACGGCTCGACTAAATGTGTTTCAGCCCGAAGATAGTAATGAATTTTTAAAAAGTATGGCTATATGACAAATACAGTATTGGTGACAGGCTCTAGCCGAGGAATTGGTAAAGCCATTGCTCTGCGATTAGCAAAGGAAGGCTATGATCTTGTATTGCATTGTCGTAACAATTATCAACAAGCGAATGCAGTTATAGACGAGATAACTGAGATAGGACAAAAGGCACGTGCCTTACAATTTGACATTACTGACCGGGAGCAAGTTAAAGCTATCTTGGAAGAAGATATGGATAAATTCGGTGCTTATTATGGTGTTGTTTGTAATGCCGGAATTGCGAAAGATAATGCCTTTCCTGCAATGCCGAGTGATGAGTGGGATCTTGTTTTAAGAACAAATCTTGATAGTTTTTATAATGTGCTTCATCCTATTGTTATGCCAATGATTCGTCGACGAAAACCGAGTAGGATAGTAACGCTGTCATCCGTTTCAGGTGAGATGGGTAATAGAGGCCAAGTTAACTATAGTGCTTCAAAGGCAGGAATTATTGGGGCAACAAAAGCATTAGCCGTTGAACTGGTAAAGAGACAAATTACAGTGAATTGTGTTTCACCGGGACTGATTGATACAGAAATGACAGAAACAGCACACTTGGAGGAAGCCTTAAAAATGGTACCAATGGGACGAGTGGGACGAGTGGAAGAGGTAGCCGCAACGGTGTCATTTTTAATGTCAGAAGATGCTGCATATATTACCCGCCAAGTTATTTCAGTAAATGGAGGGATGTTTTGATGAAACGTGTAGCTGTCACCGGAATGGCAGGTTTTTCCCCTATTGGCAATGATTGGCAAACAATTCATAACAACCTAAAAACAATGAAAACTGGCATCACTAAAATGTCTGAGTGGGATAAATATGAAGGTTTAAATACTCGTTTGGGCGCACCTGTTTTGGATTTCGAAATGCCAGAACACTATAGCCGTAAAGATTTACGGAGTATGGGGCGAGTTGCACAGTTTGGAGTGAGAAGTACAGAGTTAGCATTAAAAGATGCTAATTTATTAGGAAATCCATTATTGACTAGTGGAAGTGTAGGAGTTGCTTATGGTTCATCAGCAGGGGATACAGGTGCTATTGCAGATTTTGGAAATATGCTACTAAATTATTCTTGCCTAAAGCTGAATGCGAATTCTTATATCAAAATGATGGCACATACGTCACCTGTAAATATTGGTATTTATTTTGGCCTACAAGGTAGGGTTTATACTACATCGAGCGCCTGCACTTCAGGAAGCCAAGGTATCGGATACGCTTATGAGGCAATTAAGCATGGGCAGCAAATTGCAATGATAGCAGGAGGCTGTGAAAGATTATGTGCAAGTGAAGCGGCTGTTTTTGATACTTTATATGCTACCAGTACTAGGAACGATGAGGCACATCTTTCTCCGAAGCCTTTTGATTTAAATAGAGATGGCTTAGTCATTGGTGAGGGAGGCGGAACACTTATTCTTGAAGAGTTTGAGCATGCAAAATCTCGCGGTGCAAAGATCTATGCAGAAGTAGTAGGGTTTGGAACGAACTCTGACGGTATCCACATTACTCAACCATCCTCAGCTACTATGGAAATAGCAATGAGGTTGTCATTGGATGATTCAGGCATCTCGTCAAGTGAGATAGGTTATATCAGTGCTCATGGCACAGCTACTGAACGTGGTGATATTGCTGAAAGTAAGGCGACATTTAGTATTTTTGGCGACACTTTACCTATTAGTTCATTTAAAAGCTTTACTGGTCATACACTGGGGGCCTGTGGAGCCTTGGAAGCTTGGACTTCAATAGAAATGATGAATGAGGGTTGGTTTCATGCAACTGCAAATCTCGACATAATTGATCCTGCCTGTGGAGATCTAGATTATATTGTTGAGGAAGGACGTTATATTGAAACAGAATATGTAATGAGTAATAATTTTGCTTTTGGCGGTATAAATACCTCACTAATTTTTAAACGATGTTCTTAACAAATTAAGGGAATCTATTTTGAAAAAACTTGAAATTATAGGATTGGTATTAGCTTTATTTCTAACGGCTTCAGTTATGGCTGATGAGGTAAGGGATGAAAGAATTGATAGCTACTTAAACATATTATCAACAGGAAATGTGAAGCAAAAGAGTACAATGCTCAACAGATTGCAGTGGTCAGGATTGTCTGATCCACGGTTGTTTGATGTGATTGAAAAATCACTTCTGGACCAGTATTTAAGCGATAACTTAAGCCGCCACCAAGCGAAGGTGTTGGTCTATATGGTTAGATCCCTTGGTTATAGTGGAAATAAAAAATATCGAAGCACAATTTCTACAATAAGCAAGGGTACTTCTTTACCGAAAAGTTCAATTTCTACATTAAGCGATAATCGCACCACTGATTCCTTCTCACGAAAACTAAATAGGCATGCAGCAAAAGCCCTGGTAGACTTACATAAGTTTTCAGCATGGAATGCTTTGATTAAAACTAGCGACTTAGTAGTTGTAGGTAAGAATGCTGAGATTACGACTTATATGAAGATGTTAGATACTGATGATATTTTTATACAGAGATTAGCTGCTAGGGCAATGTTTCATGAGAGTATAAGAGACCCAGATTTATTAGCCTTAGCTGCAAATAAACTTAAATTTCTTTATATGCTGAATGGGTTAGATCGTGAAAGCCAGGATACAGCTGCTTGGTTATGTAAAGCTATTGGGCAAAGTGGTCAATCTAAGTATAAAAATTTACTGATGGAAATAGCAGGTAAAACACCATATAAAAAAATAAGAAAATATGCTCAAAAATTTTCACAGTAAATTATAAGCTCACTTAAATTTGTGGTAGAACAGCACTACAATATTGCTTATTATAGGTGGAGAATGATTGCGTTAGATCTAATAATGGAAAATATTAATGAGTGGGAAAAAAGGAGTTTGGGTCAAAGAGTCTTATTTTGGAATATGGTTTTTAGGTACTCATACATGGGTTAGGAGTGTTTTAAGGGTCGCTATAAATGATCTGGTGAAATTAATTCCATATAAAAAGAAACAGCAGTACCCAGTGATTTTGGATATAGGTTTTGGTCATGGCCATTCATTGTGGTTGTTGGATGAATATTTCAATCCAGAAACCATTATTGGTCTTGATGTTGATCCAGATGCAAAGCATCGTGCGAAAAAAAATATTAGTAAATGTAAATGTTCTGTAGAATTACAAGGGTCTGATGCTGCTGCTATTGATTTGCCCGATGTATCAGTTGATATGATATTTTGCCATCAATCATTTCATCACTTAATGAATCAAGATGAAGCAATCAAAGAGTTTTTCAGAGTATTAAAGCCAGGAGGAGTTTTATTATTTTCAGAATCTTGTCGGCGATATATTCATTCGTTTATTATCAAACTTTTATTTAGACATCCGATGGATGTTCAAAAGAGCGATATAGAATATATTAATATGATTGTTGGGGCTGGCTTTGTAGTAAATCGGACATCTATATCCCGTCCTTTTTTATGGTGGAGCCTTCCTGATTTAGGATTGCTGAACTACTATGGATTAAAAGGAAAAGAAGTTGAGGGTAATCGTGAAGAGACGATGGTGAACTTAGTCGCATATAAACCTGTAGTGGTGAAATAAAAATGTAAGGCTTATCGACGGCCTACAAGAAAAGTAGTTTCCAGATTGTTTGATAGATGCTGTTAGAACTGATGAGCACTGCATGATGCAAACAGGTGCTATAAAGACAGTAAGATAGCGAATGCAATTCTAAAAAGAATATGTGATAGATTAAGAATAAAGTGCCAGTATATATTGATTGGTTCCATCCTTAACCCTATACCTTATCAAATATTGATAATGGTTTAAAAAGAGCTCTTGGATAGCAATACTCAGAAAAATAATTGATGAGTATGGGTAGTTACAAACCGAAATTAAAAGACTTAGATAAGATATAGATAGTACCTATAAATTAAATAATATTAAAAAATATGTACAGTAAAAATTCTGATGAAATTATTTTGGTAACTGGTGGCGCAGGATTTATTGGCTCGCATACAGTAGTAGTCTTAATAGAGAATGGGTATGATATTGTCATTATTGACAATCTAAGCAATAGTCATGAAATTGTTCTTGATAGGATAAGCAGTATAACTAATATACGTCCAAAATTTTACAAGGGCGACGTAAGGGATAAAGCGCTTATAAATAAAATATTTTCTGAGAATAAGATTGATGCAGTTATTCATTTTGCAGGATTGAAATCAATAGAAGAGTCTTTAAGTCGTCCAGAGTACTATCATGAAAATAATGTTGAGGGCGCATCTACGTTATTGAGCTGTATGAAAAGTGCAGGTGTAAATAGATTCATCTTTTCTTCCTCAGCAACGGTTTATGGTGAACCCAATTATTTGCCTATTGATGAAGAGCATAAAAGATCTACAGGTAACCCTTATGGCAGAACAAAATTAGAAATTGAAGATATTCTAATATCGTTATCTAAAAAAAATCCTGAATGGAGTATTAGTATTTTGAGATATTTTAATCCAATTGGCGCACATAGTTCTGGACTTATTGGAGAAAATTCAAAGGGATTTCCTGATAATTTAATATCTTTTATAACTAATGTTGCATTAGGAAATATTGATGAGCTAAAAATATACGGTAATGACTACCCAACTAAAGATGGGACAGGAATCAGGGATTATATTCATGTTGTGGATTTAGCAGAAGGACATCTTCGAGCTTTAAAGCATAATGAAGAAAATTTAGGTACAGAAATTTTTAACTTAGGAATTGGGAAGGGAACTTCAGTTTTGGAGTTATTAAAAATATTCGAAAAAGTTAATAAAGTTAAAATTCCTTATGCATATCATGAAAGAAGATCTGGAGACGTGTTTTCATCCATTGCAGATGTAAGTAAAGCGAAAAAAATTTTAAAGTGGAAAGCAATAAAAGGTATAAAAAATATGTGTGAAGATAATTGGAGATGGAAAAATACAAATCCGAATTGACTGATATCAGTGACTCTCAAGCAATATCGTATA
>ENA-OREN01001882-OREN01001882.1-marine-metagenome-genome-assembly--contig:-NODE-1882-length-23019-cov-5.114550_pt1 | contig 23019 bp, 22 predicted proteins | sample MGYA00248624_ERZ508555 | MGnify/ENA primary metagenome ERZ508555 (study PRJEB26222, sample SAMN06267773) | marine metagenome | isolation source: Saanich Inlet, British Columbia, Canada | place...
TCGTCGTGGCGCTGTTTGTACTCTTCGACCATTTCGGGGTGGATTTTCATCTCGAATCCGACTCGTTGCATGTTGTTGTCCTTTACTTTTAGGGTCCGGGCGTCGTCGAACGACTTGGGACATCGCTGCAATTGCGTTAGTCGCAGTCTCGTTAGGTTCCATCGTCGTCGGACGACTCAGTCACGCGTCGCAATTCTCCTACCCTAGCCCTTCCGTCTGGAAGGGGATTGGTTGTTGGCTGGGGATCGATGGAGGGAGGGTGCATTCAGATCACGCTACACGCGTACCACGAATCTTCATCCTACGTGTTGGATAGTTCTTTGCAGGCTTGGTGGCGGGTGCAGGTTGTTTGGTGGTCGTTGGTCATGCCGCCTGATTGCATGAATGCGTATGTGATTGTTGGACCAACAAATGTCATTCCGCGCTTTTTGAGGTCTTTACTCATTGCTATGGATTCGGGTGTTGCGCCGGCGGGTACGTCGTTCATCGAGGCGAAGTCGGGTTGGAGTGGTTTCGAGTTGAGAACGAACGACCAGAAGTAGGTGTTGAGCGAGCCGTGTTCTTGTTGAATATCGAGTGCGACATTGGCGTTTTTGATTGCGGCGTTTACTTTGAGTTTGTTGCGGATGATTCCTTCGTCTTGAAGTAGTTCAGCGATTTTGGATTCGCCGTACTTGGCTACTTTTTCGATTTCGAAATTATCGAACGCTAGACGGTAAGTGGCGCGTCGTTTGAGGATGGTCTCCCAACTTAGACCTGCCTGTGCGCCTTCGAGGATCAATAGTTCGAAGAGGTGGCGGTCGTCGTGGATGGGTATGCCCCATTCGTCGTCGTGGTATGCCTCGTAGATTGGCGATCCGGTGCCGAAGCAGCGGGTGGCGTCGAGGTCGGCGCGGGAGGGTTGGTTTGTCATGCGAGGGAGGTTATCGCGGGAGGTGAGTGAAGTGGTAGTAGGTGATGTCAGTGAGGTTAGTTACTTCGGATTATCGGAGCGTCGCGGAACCATTTGAAATGGGGTAGTCGCCAGCTGGTTGATCCCCAGATAATTGATGATCCGTTTCGGTTGAAGTGGAATTTCGGCTGAATGGTGTGACGTTCGAACGTCTGCGGGTCGAGAATGGTCCACTCGAAATCTAGGATGAACTCATCTTCATTTTCGATTGTCATGTCGTATTCCATTAGTTCGAAGTTGAGTTTTTCGTTGGGCTTTATGTAGTAGCCGGCGAATTCGCCGTTTTGACCGCCTAGTGCGAACGCTGAGTTTGAAAATAAGGTGGCGGTTATGTATTTGTGCGGATGTCCATCGAGTTGCATATAAAAACTTGGTTCGTCGTCGTAAATGAATGAGTCGGGCGGGAAGGCATCGGCGAGGAAAAGTTCGGAGTTGGTGGTGTTGGTTATGCTGCCGCTGATTCGGACTCCGCCTTCATTCGATGAGCCTCCCATTGTTCCTTGGGGTTTGCCGTTGGATTTGCTCTGTGTGAATTCATAGTGCATGCCGGGGTACGCCATTAACTTCATGTCGCTGAACTGGAATTCTAGTGTTTCGACTCTTGGCGATTCGTAGTCGTGGGTCGATCGAGTAGGACGAAGGTTTATTACTGCTAATAACGCGAGGGTGCTCACAAATATTATGATCACCACGTTACCCAGGGTCATGGCGGGTATGGAGGGTCTGAATAGACGTTTCCAGAGGGGTGTGTTGGCTTTTAGATATTTGTTAGAGACGAGGGGTTTGTGTTGGTCGGGCCGGTGTTTCATTGGGGGGATTTCGTGTTCAAGCCTGTTGTGCTGAATACGGTATAGGTTCGTTGAGTTTGCGTGGTGGGTAACGGAGGGTGCGTTAGGGAATTCGGATTTCAGGGTGGTAGGTCGGGAAGGGACGTTTCCAGTGGATTTCGGAGCCACCCCATGCCCAAGATGTTCCGATTTGCTGGAATGAGAATGTCGATGTGGCGGTGTGCTGAGCGAGGTTTTCGAGATCGTAAAACTTCCATTCGACTATGAAGTCGAACTGTTCTTGATTTCCGAGCTCTAGGCGCGTTGATATTAATTGGAAATTGTAGCTTTCGTTCGGTTTGAGGAAGTAGCCGTGGTCCTGATCCCAGGTTTTTCCGTAGTCGGCGCCAGAGATTTGCATGTTGACGAATAAGGAAATGATGCTGCCCGTTCTTATCGTCGGCCTTTGCAGGACGAAAATCTCGTATTGGGTAGTGTTTCTGATTGTGCCTTTAATGCGCGCTCCTTTATCAGGAGTCGAGGTTCTACGAGTGCGGTTGTGCTCGTCACGAATGGAGGTTGTTAGACCATCGAACGCTGCTAGTTCAACGTTCGAAAACTCGAGGCTAGGTGTGGTGACAGAAGCTGCTGAGAAATCGCGAACCGATTGTTCCGGGATGAAACTGAGTGAGGCTAGGACGATAGCGAGGGTTGCGAACACTGCGACAGAGACTTTCATCGGCGTCCATTCAGGCATGGACGGGCTGAAGAGTCGCTTCCAGATAGGTGCGTTCTTTTTTAGGTGGTCGTCGGTTACGGGTTGTATGGGGCGGTTGGTCATCTTCGTACATATTGTGAACAGAGAATGCTAACCGTGCAACCGTGTGAATTTGTGACGTAGGACCAATTCGTGCGTACGAAGTTATGTCGTAACATGGGTGGTGTGCTTGGCTTCGGATGAGGCTGGGTGATTTGTAAACAGAGGGTTGGGTTATGACAGAGCAGGGAAAGCAAGTTGCACCTCGACTGACACAGGCGATGGAGAATTACTTGCTGTCGATCTATGTCGTGTTAGAGCGTGGTGACAAGGTCAGTAATTCGAACTTGGTTGGTCAGTTAAGGCGTGTGCCTGCGAGCGAGAATCTGGGTACTTCGCTTCCTGCTGTTTCGGGTATGTTGCGAAGGATGGAGAAGGAGTCGTTGATTCGGTTGGGCGACAGTCGTGATATCGACCTGACTCCACGGGGTAGAGGGTTGGCTGAGTCGATGATTCGGAAGCACCGGTTGGCGGCTCGGATGGTGGTGGATCTTTTGGATGTTCCGCTTCACGAGGTGGATGCGGAGGCGCACATGCTGGAGCATGCACTTTCGGACACTTTGGAGAAGCGAATTCAGGAGAAGTTGGGGAACCCGAAGACTGATCCGTTTGGTCAACCGATTCCGGGTAGTGCGTATCGGGAGCCGAAGGGTGTTGTGACGTTAGATAAGGCTCCGATGGGTGTGCCGATGATTGTTGATCGGATTCCTGAGGATGATGCCGAGTTGGTGCGGTATTTGCACGAGAGTGGTGTGTTGCCGGGGGTTGAGGTTGTGGTTGCGGATGTGGCTCCGTATAGGGGCGTTGTGACGTTGCAGATTGGTGATGAGACTGCGGTGTTGGGCTATAACGTGAGCGGCGAGATTAGGTTGCGCGGGAGTTAGGGCGTGATTTGCGTTAGTCGCGGTCGTCGTCGGACGACTTGGCTCTGCGTTGGCGTTAGGTTCCATCGTCGTCGGACGACTCAGTCACTCGTCGCAATTCTCCTACCCTAGCCCTTCCGTCTGGAAGGGGACTGATGTTGGACGTTGGCGTTAGTCGCGCTTGTCATTAGATGACTTGGCTCTGCTTTGGCGTTAGGTTCCATCGTCGTCGGACGACTCAGTCACTCGTCGCATTCTCCTACCCTAGCCCTTCCGTCTGGAAGGGGACTGATGTTGGGCGTAGCGTTAGTCGCGGTCGTTACTCTGTAACTCGGCTCCGCGTCGCATTCTTCCCCTCTAGCTCCCCCACTCTGGTGGAAGACCGTTAGGTCCGAGGTTCGGTACTTTTTCCTAGTTGACGTCGTAATAAGCGGTGCGGGCAGGGCATTAGTCGATATCTTCAGCAATTGAGGATGGATACTATTCTGTTGCGGCGCTGAGTTCTGACAGAACCTGCTTACTAAACTATCTAATTGAGCGCACGCGTATTTAACGAACGAATAGGAGAAAATGAGTGCCGGAAATTCTGATAGCCGATGCCATGAAATTCATGGAAGATTCGCTTGTAAAAGTTGGAGCATCACCGAATAACGCTACTCAAATCGCCGAGGTTATCCTCGATAGTGAGCTACGTGGCAGTCCTGATCATGGTCTGTATTTCTTCAAACTCGTGATCGATTGGCATCAGGATGGCACGATTAAGCCCGATCCAAACACGAGAATCATCAGGGATTCACCACTCAGCACCTCAATTGAGGGCGACGGTGGATGCGGTGTGATCGGCATGAACATCGCCGTAGAAAAGAGCATCACAAAGGCGAAAAGCGTTGGCATGGCAGCGGGAAGCGTCAGAAACTCCGGCAATGTGATCGCCTTAGCACCGTATGTTCAACGCGCCGCCGAAGAGGGATTGATTGCATTTGCTTGCAGTGCATTTAGGCATCCCATAATTCCGCCAACCGGCGGGCTGACAGGCAAATTTGGCACTAACCCAATTGCATACGCCGCACCGGCGGGCAAACATGCCCCTTATGTGCTCGATATGGCTACCAGTTCGATCGCCGCGGCAAAGGTGTGGGAAGCCGCTACGAATGGCGAAATGATCCCGACCGGGCTCGTGGAGGGCCCAGATGGATCGCCGTTAACGGATGCGAAAGATTACAAGCTTGGTTCGAGCACGATTTTGCCAATGGCAGGTGCACGCGGTTACGGGCTCGTGCTCATGGCCGATATTTTCGCCAACGTGCTTTCAGGGTCGGAATGGGGGCATTTCTTGTGGTTGATGAATCCAGAGGAGTTCCAGCCGATCGACGATTTCAAGAAAACGATGGATGACGAGTTGGATCGAATTAAGGAAAGCAAACCGAAACCCGGTATCGAAGAAATCTTCTATCCCGGTGAGCGTAGTCAACGCAGAATGACCAAATTACGCAACGAGGGAATTCTGCCGTTAGGTGACACGGCATGGAAGGCATTGGATGTTGTGAGCCAGTCGCTGAATGTTGCGATGCCGTCGGTGGTCGATTGATTAGATGGTGTTTCGTTAGTCGCGCTCATCATCGGATGATTCGGCTCCGCGTCGCAATCTACCCATCCCCTAACCCCTTCCCGAAGGAAGGGGGATAGTCGCAGGATGCTGGCTTTTAGGCGTAGAACGTTAGTCGCGCGGCGTTATTTGCTCGGGGCGTCGTCGAACGACTCAGTCACTCGTCGCAATTCTCCTTCCCTAGACCTTCCGTCTGGAAGGGGTCTGTTTGTTTGCTATGGGCGTTGCTTAGGCGTTAGTCGGGGTCGGACGACTTGGCGGGAAGTATCACGGAAATGCGATGGCGATTAGGCGGTTTACAACTTAGATTGAATAGTCCTGCTGATCCTAGCTAATGGACGATTGCAGGTGCTGTGAGGTTGGGTGCTCCTGAGATCGTTGCCGTTTTCATGAATCGGTAGATGAGAGGTTGTCCTGAGAAGAGGAGGCTCGGTCATGGGTAGCAGTCGGATAATGCGACGAGTGATGATCAGTTTGGGTGCGGCAGTTGTACTGTTGTTGCTGCCTCTGATTTTCGCTCTAGGAGTTGCAACAGGCGTTCTGGGTGGAATTGTCGTGAGTGTTGTAATTGTAGTGGCGGTTTTGGCTCCGGTTTTGAACGAAAAGCAACGAGCAGATCGAAATCGCAAGGCGACTCAAGTAAGTGCCGCTACACCTACGACTGAGCAGATTGCGAACGAACTTGGGGTTCCGATGGTGAGTTCTGTTCGCCCACCGGACAAGGCTGTTGAGGTGATCGTAAAACTGACCGAGGGAGGGTGTCCGCTGATGCGAGAGGTTGGCGACGTATTCCGTGTGAGCGCCGGTGGCAGGCTAAGTTCGCCATTGTGCAGCCCATCCGCCGCAGCGGTTCAGCGACTGATTCGGGAGCAAGGTGTTGAAAGCGGGACGACAGAGCGTTGCGTCTGTCCTGTTGGGCCTCATGAATTGACGTTCGCGCTTGAATCTGCATAAAGCGAGCTTGTGTTGGTGGTTTTTCGGTATTTCGATGTTTGGTGGGCATCGCCTGAGATGATTCGTGCCCCGATTGGCGGTTGAATTGATAGATTGTGCCGGTAATCGCTGATTGTCAGCCGCTCGATGTGGCTCGGGCAGGTTCGTTCCTCCTCGCAATGACAGACGTTACGAGTCCGCGGAGATTCCTAAATGAAAATTACTGATGTTGAGTTGATTCAGTTTCGGTTGCCTACATTTAGTCATGGGACGAAGTGGGGGTATGGAGTTGACGGTGCGGAGCATGACGGGGTTCAGACGCTGACGAAGATTGTTACCGACGAGGGTGTTGAGGGGTATGCGACGGGTGGTGTTCATTCGTACTTTTATGGTGCTTCCAAAGACGAAATTGAACGACTTGTTAAGCCGTTGTTGGTGGGTCAGGATCCGATGGATCGTGGGTTGTTGTGGGAATGGATGAAGGCAAATAGGGGATTTTCTGAGGCGTTGGTTGGGAATATCGATTCGGCGTTGTGGGATTTGGCGGGTCGAGCTGCAGGGCAGTCGGTTGCGACGTTGATGGGTCGGGTGCGAACTAAGGTGCGGGCATATGCTTCGACGGCTCCGAATATTGGTTCACCAGACGTTTACGCAAAGTTGGCGTTGGAGAGTCGGGATCGTGGGTACACGGCGTTCAAGATTCACGCTTATATCTACGCCGATCCCTCTTCGCTCGAAGCTACTCCTGGCAAACCGGCATCGCCAAAGGCTGATTTGGAAGTTTGTGAGGCGGTTTACGACGCTGTTGGAGATTCGATGGAGTTGATGCTCGATCCGTGGGGCGTTTATTCGCTCCAGGAGTCGTTGATGGTGGGGCGTGAGATCGAGAAGCTTGGCTTTTACTTTTTCGAGCATCCGATGGATGAGCGGGCGGTGGAGCCTTACAGGCGGCTTTCGGCTGAGTTGGATATACCGATATGTGGACCTGAATTGGCGGCGGGGATGCATTATTCGCGGGCTGAATGGGTGGCGCAGAAGGCGACGGATATTGGGCGGATAGATGTGAATTTTGGTGGGCTTACGGCGTGTCGGCGCGCTGTCGATATGTACGAGTCGTTCGGGTTGCCTTGCGAGATGCACGTTGGTGGGTTCGGTAACGCTGCGATTTTGGGTTCGACTTCGCTGGAGACGTGCGAGTTTTTCGAACGGGGATTGCTGTATCCGTCGGATCACCCGTTGGGTGATTACGATAAGACGCCGTTGTATTTGAAGGCGCCGTGCGATCCGATGGATGATGAGGGGAACGTTTTGTTGCCGCAGGGTGATGGGCTTGGGTATGAGTTCGATTGGGACTATATCGAGGCGAATTTGCTGGCGTGATATCGCCACGTTTGGGTTGTATCAAGGAGATTGGTTGAGTTGGTCAAGGGTGCTGATTTATCAAAGTCGTTCTACGAAGAAGCCGTTAAGCCAATCGCCCAAGAAGTGGTAGGTGAGGCGTATTTGGCCGCCAGAATTGACGGTGGGTCGGAGGTTCTCGGTTTCGACGATGAGATGTCGCGCGATCACGACTGGGGTCCTCGTTTGCAGTTGTTATTGCCCGAAGTATCGGATCGTCAATTGGCGCACAAGTTGGATGGAGCGATGCGTCAACAACTCCCCCCAAAGTTTCACGGGTATTCGACCAGCTTTTCAAGAAGTAAAGCTGGGGATGATTCGCGTGTTGCGGTGGATCCGATTGCGGGCGAGATTGAGCATTTCATCGATATAAGCACATTGCCGGAGTTTCTTTCTGAGTACATCGGAATGAGTTCTGTTGATGATTTGAGTGAAAGTGATTGGCTGTCGTTGCCATCGCAGAAGTTGCGCACATTGTCGTCTGGTCCTGTGTTTTACGATGGTATCGGCTTCGGAAAATTGCAAGATCGGTTGGCGTTCTATCCTGAAAACGTGTGGATGTACCTGATGGCGGCTGAATGGGCTCGACTGGCGGAGGAGGAGCCTTTTATTGGTCGAACTGGAATGGTTGGTGACGAAATTGGTTCAAGAATCATTGCGTCTCGATTGCTAATGCACGCCATGCGGTTGGTGTTTTTGATGGACCAGGTCTACGCACCATATTCGAAGTGGTTTGGATCGGAGTTCAGAGAATTGTCGAGAGCTTCTTCACTCACTGGGCCCATCGAAAGGGTTCAGGTCGCTTCGGATTGGCGTGACCGCGAGTCGGCTTTTGTCGAGGTGGTGATCAGATTGGGTGAGCTTCACAATGAGTTGAGGATTACGGAACGGGTGGATCCGTCACCACGAAATTTTCACGATCGACCATTTCGAGTCGTTGACTGCGAGCGGTTTGCATCGGCACTGAAGCTGGCTTCTCATGTCGATGTAGCCAGTGGTATTTGGAGTAGTCGACCGATTGGCGGTATCGATACGTTCAGCGATAGCACTGATTTGCTTGAGGACGCCGGTCGTAGATCGGACGTAGTGAGGTTTTTCGACTAGATGTACATCCCACGATTGAACAAAGTTGATGATCCAGAGACGATTAGACAGTTCGTTGCTGACGCTGGGTTTGGTGCGTTGATCACCCCGAGTGAAACGGGCTTGAAGGTGACTCATCTACCACTTCTGTATGTGAATTCGCCTAGTGAGGGCGTAATTAGCGGACACATGGCGAAGGGGAACGATCACTGGAAAACTTTCGATGGCGAACAAGAATCGGTTGTGATTTTTCAGGGTCCGAATGCTTACGTTTCGCCAGAGTGGTACGAGACAAAACCTGCGGTGCCAACGTGGAACTATGGCGTTGTGCACATGCGTGGTGCGGTGACGGCGATTCATGATGATGACTGGTTGATTCAGCATGTTGATGAATTGGTTGATTTTCACGAGGCAGGAATTGGCGAGGGTTCGAAAGAGGCTTCTTACGAGGAGATTCGAAACAAGTTGCTTGGTGGAATAGTCGGTTTTCAGATGAACGTTGAGTCGGTTGAGGCTAAGTTCAAGCTGAGTCAGAACCGGAGCGAGGAAGATCGCACCGGGGTTGTCGAGGCGTTGGGCGCTTCGGACGTGGGGCAGTCGGCTGCGGTTGCGGAGTTGATGCGAAGGAATGCGGAGGCGTAGGGCGTTTGGTCGCTGGGCCTGCCTTACGTTAGTTGTCGGGGGCTGATGCGATGGCTGTTTCGTCGAGGAACATGGTTGCGCCCATTTGCTGGTAGCGGGCTAGTTGTTCGTCGCCGTAGGTGCGTAGGCAGAGCTTTGTTTGAGTGCCTTCGAGTTGTTGCAAGACGTGGTTGATGCAGTCGTCGTCGGTTTTGAGGAAGTGATCGGGATTGGCTTCGCGGTTGAAGGCGAGATCGTTGGGGCCCCACGAAAGCACGTCGGCTCCGGCTTGTGCCATTTCTTTTGCTTGAACGATGCCAGCGATCGATTCGAGCTGCATCCAGATTATTCCGTGTGAGTTCCACCATTCGGCATATTTGAGTCGTTCAGGATATTCGTTGGTTTGTGGGCTTCTTGAAGGTCCCCAGCTTCGTTTGCCTTTTTGTGGGTAGTTGAAGTTGGCGACGGCGTCATTGACTGTGCTTAGTTCTTCGACCTGAGGGACTTCGATCATGGAGGGGCCGAGATCGAGCATGTTGCCGATGGTGAAGGTGAACTGTGTGTGCTTGATTCGGAGTTGAACTGGGATGCCGAATTCGTTCCCTATCTCGCAGATGTTGGCGAGGTTTTCTTCACTAAACGGACTGTGTTGGGCGTCGACCGCTAGGTAGTCGTAGTCACGAATTAGCAAGGTTTGTTCGACTTGCTGTTTGGTTGACCACATACGTATTGATGCGCCGACGATTTTCTCGCCGCTTTGTATTCGGGTTTTGAGTGTTTCGATGCCGTGCATGAGAGAGGGGCTTTCTGGGAGGGGTGGCCGAAGTGCTCATAGGATAGCCATGTGGAGTGTGTTCTGGGGAGAAAGGGGCTGGTAGGCTCGGGCGAATCTTGTGCAGGTCGGTTGGTGATTTGCTTTCGTCTCTTCTGGTTTGAGGAACTTTTTCATGCATGTAGGAACTCAGGTTGCGGCGCGGAGCGATTCGGATTTCGAGCAGTGGGCGCAGCTTGGAGTGAACAATATTTGCTCTGATCCGCCGGGTAATCCGCACGACTGGACGAAGCAGACTCTGATCGATCACAAAGACAAGGTGAATTCGTACGGTATCGAGCTGGATATCGTACGATTGGGCTTGAGATTCACAATGTTGAGAAATCGATGTCGCCGAATATTCTTCTTGGGATTAGTCCTGAGCGGGATAAGGAAATTGAGTCGATACAGCAGATCATTCAGTGGTGTGGTGAGATTGGGATTCCTTCCGTTAAGTACAACCAGACTTTGATCGGTATTTTGCGTACTGAGCGTGAAGAGGGGCGTGGTGGTTCTTCGAATTCGACATTCCGTTGGGACAAGATGGATCAGAACGCTGCTCCCGGCATTGCAGGTGTTGTCGATGAAGATACGAACTGGGAGCGGATTGATTACTTTTTAGAGCGTGTTGTTCCGGTTGCTGGGGCTTCGAAGGTGCGCATGGCGTGTCATCCACATGATCCGTACACACCACCGGGATTTATGGGCGTTCAGCGGGTGATGGGTAACGTTGAGGGGATGAAGAAGTTCGTTGGTTTGCACGAGAACGAATATCACGGATTGAACTTTTGCCAGGGCACGATCTCGGAGATGCTGGATGATCCGGGCAAGGAGATTCTCGATGTGATTCGGTGGTTTGGGTCACGGGAGAAGATTTTTAATGTTCACTTCCGGAATATTCGTGGCAAAAAACTTTCGTTTACGGAGACGTTTCCTGATGAGGGGAGCATCGACTTTACTGAGGCGATCAAGGTGTACCAAGAGGTTGGGTATAAGTACATGTTGATGCCGGATCACGTGCCGTGGATTAGTGGTGATGATCCGCAGGGTACGGCGTTTGCGTTTTGCTACGGGTATATCACGGCGTTGTTGCAGATGATTGGTGAGCCAAGGAAGCAGCCGTACGTAGTGAAGTAGCGCTCGTCGTCGGCCGACTCGGCTCGGAGCTGCAAACTCCCCCTCTAACTCCCCCGTGACGGAGGAGGACAGGACTGCGCTTAGAGCTACTTCGTGCTCGTTCGATATCCTGAATCGAGTTCAGGATGACGGTGGGCGGTTGTTTGTTGTTGGCCTACAAGCGGGGTTTCACCGCTCACCCCCAGGCCCTTCGGCTTTGCTCGGGACGCGTGAATTTACGCTTCTAGTGGGGCGACGATGTGGATGCCGCACTCTTTGGCGTCGGGGTCGCCTTCCGGTCGTCAGCTCCGGGCGTCGTCGAACGACTTGGTCGCCGCGTCGCATTCTCCCACCCTCTAACTCCCTCGGAAGGTGAGTCGCGTGAATGGAGTTATTTGGTGGGTCATTGGGACCAAGCGGAATGGACAATGGTAACACTCCCTCCAACTCGGCGTGATCGTCAAACATCGTTATCTTCGCATGTAAGCGGTCGAGGAACTCGTTGAGGGCTATAACCAGCCAATCGTCGTCGTCGAACTTCTCTGGCTCCCCTATGAACCATTCCGGTGAAAACAGTGTCAGCATCTCGACGACATCCTGCTCAATCAATGGCGGGCTGGTTGGAGCGAAACTCTTGATCGTACCCATTCCTATTATTGGCATAGGTTTGTTGTAAGTTTCAGCCCAGTTCAGGAGGTGACTGATCGCGGGTAACATGGCACGCGCTTCCTCCAGTTCGGTGATCCTCTCAGGATCCAGTTTAGCCAGACGACCTTCGAGTTCGGCTTTAGTCCGCAGAAGTTCCTTCTCTTTGGCATCGAGTTCCTCCTCAGAGAGCCTGCCATTGATCCGCACTCGGTCAACTGTCGCGAGGTTTTCGTCGATGTCTCTGACAGCCTGCTGAAGAGGTGCGATCTCGACTCCGCAGGTTTCTATCCGCTCCGCCGCGTACTTCAGAGAGAGCTCGAGGGTCGCTGCAAGGTTGTCAGGGCTTTTTAGGGCTTCGAGCAATCTGATGACGATGGCCAATTCAAGTTCGTTCTGTCCGCGCCGTCGTACGTGACACCTATCTTCACCCCTTAATACGCGCGGCCCATCGGCATACCTTTCTCGGCAGAAATACTCGGCATTGGTCTTGCCTTTGCGCGCCGTCTGAAACTTCCAGTTGCCACCGCATTGGCATTGGACACGGCTTTGGAGGATCGTTTTAGATTTGCTGGCTTTCTTGATCCTCTTGTTGGTTCGAAGACGCGCTTGGACCCGCTTGCCATGTTCATCGTCGATGATCGGCGGGCAAGGGACACCGTCGGTAATCCCCATCGATATTCCAAGGTGATGACGGCCAGACCAGTAGAACTCACTCCCTAACATTCTGCTGAGGACGCTCTGTTGCCACTGCGTCTTACCTGAGGGAGACGGGACTGATCCGGTCAAGCGAACTTGGATTTTACGGACCCCCAGTCGTTCTCTTTCGTACATGTTGAAGATCATCTTGACGATCTTGGCTTCATCCTCATCAATGGCCAGCCGACCCTCGGAATCCTTGCAATAGCCGAATGGTGGGTTGCTAGTGAACTTGCCCTCGGCTATTCGTGCCTTTGTGCCCCGGCTTGTTCGTTCGAGAATTTTCCGTCGATCTGATCCCGCCTCCATTGTTTTTATGAACCCCATAATGGCAGCGCTATCGCCTGACTCGGGAATCGAGTCATCTGCGTACTCAATCGTCACACCCAACCCACGTAACTGGGCGGCGAACTGTTGCAACATCCACTCGTCGCCCGCCTTTTTCGGGCGAAACATCCGATCAACGGTGTACGGAATGAGTACGTCAAATTGACCTGTCTCGGCCGCAGAAACTAGTTGGGCGATTGTTGGACGATCTAGCGTCGTACCCGTGAAGTCTTCTTGGAGTACGAGCGACTCAACGATCTCGTAACCGTGACGCTTGGCGTACTCCCTTCCAGCAGCTTCTTGTGTGCCTTGTGAAGTTCCATGATCAGCCTGCTCTTTGGTAGAGACTCTGGAGTAAATCGCCGCTCTTTTGGTCATCAGTCACCTCCTTGAAATGTTAGCTAGGCCCGTTTCCATCTGCTGGTAACTGACTGACCTAAAACGTTCAGTGATCTTCTGTCTATCCGATTGTGCTAAACCGAGTATCTGGCACATGATCTGCATTCACCCGGTAGAACGGTGCTCAACTGCAACACCGCTGATTCGTTGGCCAGGGTTCTCGCTGTTGCCGTGATTTTTGTCGCGGCCGTTAGCAATCCCTTCCACGCTTCTTTACCGCTTAGATCTTCAATGGCCTTCTCAATCACCGCCTTAAGGGACTCGGCCGTGGAACCGGTGGGTCTGGCTATGAGTGTGTTCTGAAATGAGACAGCACCATCCTCGATTTTCAACCGAATCCTAGTGGTCTCATCTTTTATTGCCTGGGCTTCCAACCACTGGCCAAGACGAGCGAGCCCCACGAGCACCAGGCCAGGTTCTGACTCTTCGTTTACAACCGTCAGCTTTGTCGAATCTTCAATGCTGGAGATAACGGCTGTTACAAGGGCAAGTCGTGCCTTCAATGCCACACCCAGTTCCCGTTTGAATGTGGTCACTAGTGACCAAAACGCATCTGTCGGTAAGTGCTCCCTTAGCAATTGGGCTTCGATCGTACTTTCAAACGCCAGGTCGACTTTCCAATCAGTCTGCTTTCGTACGGCTGACCATGCCTGCCCATTCAACTTGAAGGCCTTTAGTGCGAACAAAGGGCTCTTGTCGAAATCCATCCAATCGAACTCCCGAGTGGGAAGCAAGTCAAGTTTGTCGAGCAGTAAATGCCAATGTTCCTGGAGGCCTTCTTTCAACGCGGCCTCACGGGCTAACGCTCGACGGCGCTGACCGTGTATCTGGTTAATCGCCTTCTCGATGGTTCTTGGATCAGGCTTACCCTGGTCCTGAGCGCGGATCTCAGCGGTCGACAACCCAGCGTCGGCCAATTCAGTCCACTCGATCTTTTTCCTGAGAGGGGCCTGGCGTGGCAATGTCGTTTACCTTTTGGAAAATCATAAACAATTATGAACATTTTGTGACTATTACATACAGTGTTGATCTATATAAACTGCCTGATATCACGCCTATGAATTGTAGCATGGCTGCTGCAAAGTGTTCCACCCTCGATAGCGTTACCACGTACTATTTCGGATTTGTAACCAACCGCAAGCTTGGCAATATCACCTCAGGCACTGTTGGACGGTTCCACCTACCTTCAATCCATATCCGTCGGGTCGATAAGAATCTTGTCGAATGCTGGTTGTCTGAAGTTGAGGTCGAATCCTTGATGAGTGTCCTAACAAAGTTGCCTGATCTTTAGGCGATGTTTTCATCTGTCCATGAGCAGGGCATAAAAATCGTCGACGACATTCTCTGGCACAATCAGGGGATCGATTTTGGTGGGTTGATCCAGCTACTTGAAAACACAAAACCTGAAAGTCTGGAGCTATTTGAGCAGGGTGCATTCGAACTCTGGAATCGGTATAAGTCATTTGGAAAAGAGTTGAGCAAATTCAAGCGAAGATTTGAAGAGTCACAGTCTGTTGACCCGGCGTTCGGGCAGTCCTAGCCTCGTTTTGAGGTGCTAAACCAGTGATGCGCATCTCTTGGCACATGCGCGCCTGTGGGGCAGTTCAAAACCGGATAGTTATGATGTGTCTTGCATCTCAGCCTCGCAAGCGAATTCGCACGTGTAACACATGTGAATGCGTGCGCGAGAGACGGTTTCTAATTTTGGATCTGCCAGAAGTCAGCGTACGAGGTCATAAAAACGCCTCAGCTGTCCCATGGACTTTCACCTTCGAAGTATCAGCACTGGATGCCATTTCTAGGGCTTGAAACAGGCTCATGTGTTGAGTTGTGACAGAGCCTCGATCCACGGTTCAGATCGACCACGCCCCAACTAATATGACGTCTCGTCTAGTGATCGGGCTGGTGCCTTCGGTCGTTCCAGTAATAAGTGCTTATCTCACGTGCGCGCGCATTGGACCGCCATATTCGCCCTATTCAGCGCAGTCTCTAAGTTCAGCCAAGTATGATTTCTCACGTCATGTGCGCGTTAACGTGCGCGAGAAAATTCCGGCAATTGAATACGTAATTTCTTCGCTGAAGCTTGGCGATATTAACGGCCGCAATGGTGTTTATAGGGATGGCATCAAAATCGTCGGATACGTACCGAGTCACGCCGCTGAATACTTGGTCGGATACGGTTGTGAATCGATGTTTCGATGCCGTGTCAATAACCTAGGTGCAAATCGGTTCTGTCAGAACTCAACGTCGGGGCAGAATAGCATCATTCCTCATTTACTGAGGATATCTATTAATGTCCTGCCCACATTGCATGTCAACGTCCGTATCCAAGAGAAAACATCGAACCTCTCTAGGCTATCGAACTTTCTATTGTGCGGACTGCGATAAGCGTTTCAACGAACGTTCAGGTACACCCTTCAACGATCTCCAATTCCCGACAAACCTCGTCTTGCTCGGTGTTCTCTGACGATTGAGTTACAAGCTCGGATTCCGTGACGTTGCCGAACTTCTTTTGCAACGAGGATTCGATGTCAGTTACGAGACGATGCGGGTATGGGAGTTCAGGTTTACACCGATGGTCAGTGAGAATCTTCGAACCAAACGTCGAGGTCTAGCCGGTCATTCCTGGTATCTGGACGAGACGTACATCAAGGTCAGTGGTCGTTGGCTATATCTCTACAGAGCCATAGATCGAGCAGGAAACCTGCTCGATTTGATGCTTAGTGAGCACAGAGACAAGCATGCTGCACGACGTTTCTTGCGACGTCTGATCGATAGAGCAGGGCGTAAGCCACTACGGATGACGACTGATAAACATCCTGCCTACACGAAGGCAATTCGTTGGATCGTCGGTCGTAAGGTCTTACATCGACACAATCGATACCCGAACAACCGAATGGAACAGAATCATAGATCGATCAAGCAACGCTATTACCCGATGCTCGGCTTCGCCAAGTTTGAATCAGCCAACCGATTCTGTTCAGCATTCGACGAACTACGGAATTATCTTAGAGTTCGGTCCGTGGATGGTGAGCATGTACCAGCATCTAGTCGAAGAGAGATCTTCACCGAAAAATGGCCAACTCTAATGACCGAATTGTCGGCTTAATTACAGAGTCCGATCATGTATTTAGATCGACTGGATTTCATGGTGAGCGCTGAGTTCTGACAGAACCAGGTTGTTTGTATAGCGGTCTATCCTAGTTACGTGGGATAATATCGATGATGAGAGCATTTACATTTAACTCAACAACGGCCATGACAATTGGATTATTGGCTACGGTTATCACGTCATTATTTGTATTTAGACTCGACGGAGACCGGAGAGTTCTCGAATTCCAGAAGATGAGCACTGAGGTCCAAACTGATATTCAAAAATCGCTGGATATCTATCACGAACTGATAGCAGATTCGGCAGCCGCAATCGGGATCACATCTTCAATTTCTCGGAATCAGTTCGCATCATTCGTTCAAGCGATTGAAAATGAACACCTGCATCCGGCAATGAGAGCAATCTCCTGGATTCCGATAGTTAATGATGAGTCACGTGACCAGTTTGAAAACCGTGCCAATTCTGAAGGTTTAGACAATTTTCAGATCACTCAGCGCGATACAAATGGTCAGCTAATTCGCTCTGAAGAACGAGCGCTGTACTATCCGGTTTTTTATATCGAGCCGTTGGAAGGTAACGAACCCGCGATAGGTTTTGATCTTGGCTCGAATCAACACCGACTTGATGCCCTGTCGATGTCCACAGCAACAGAGTCGACTGTGGCAACTTCACCGATAGAACTCGTTCAACGCCAAGGTTCTAGTTTAGGATTTCTTATATTTAGCCCGGTATATGTTCAAAATACGGGTGTACTACGCGGATTCGTTTCCGGCGTGTTCGATATCGATGTCTTGGTTCAGTCCTCTTTGCTCAGTAACCAATCAAGCGATATCGATATCGCTCTGATTGACGAGAGCCACGATCCGTTGATCCCAATATTAAATGGAACGATTGACGATGGAATATTCGAAGAACGAGATCTTGCTCGACCCGTCTCACATGAAAGTGTTGGCGAAATAGTGCTACCGAATCGAGTCTGGAAACTCGTAATCGGCAAGTCTGATGGAGCGTTTGAACGAAGTACCTGGCTATGGGCCGTACCGCTCCTTGGAATTATTACCAGCATCGCAATCGCAACGTCCATCCTGGCAATCGAACGACGTCGCCAAGCATCCGAGGCGTTCAATCTAGAACTTGAAGCAGTTTCGGAAGATCTGGCACGATTAATTGATACAGCAAATGCTCCGATTTTCGGTGTAGACATTAACGGGAAAATAAATGAGTGGAACGCTAATATCGCAGCAACTACCGGCTATTCGCGTGATGATGTAATTGGTAGAGATCTTGTCGATGCATTGATCCCAGAGGAAAACCAATCGCAGGTCAGAGCAGTGCTTGAAGCAGCTCTAGTAGGTGAACAAACAGAAAACTACGAAAGCCCTGTTGTAACTAGCGATGGACGAACTTTGCAGATACTTCTGAACTCAACCACTCGCCGGAATGGTCAAGGGGAGATCATTGGTGCGGTTGGAGTGGGACAAGATGTAACAGAGCGTGTCCGGACGGAAATCGAACGGAACAGGTTGTTCACAGAAAAGGCCGACCTTATTCGCCAACTTCTGGAAACGCAGGAAGAAGAACGTGCAGCGATCGCGTACGATCTTCATGATGGACCGGCGCAGCAACTGAGCGGCGCTTCTATGTTTATCGAAAGCTACATCGCTGTAAAAGACGAAATCGACATCGTTGAAAGCGACTCGATTATTTCGAAAGCAAAGGACAGCGTGGGTTTTGCGCTTGAAGAGATACAGCGTATTATGGCCGGACTGCGACCATCGTCACTGGACGATCTCGGACTTGTCCAGAGTCTACGTGAATCAGCAAACGAGGTATCCCGACGAACTGGCCACTCAATAGAATTCATCACGCAACTGGACGAACGTACTCGGTTTGACGAGACCATCGAGATCGTTCTGTACCGGATAGCTCAGGAAGCCGTCAACAATGCGGTTAAGCATGCAGGTGGTGGACGAGTATCAGTCGAATTGATTGATAGGGATGGAGTTCTGGTTTTGAAAGTCAAAGACAGCGGGGCCGGTTTCGATGTTGATTTGATGATGACCTCCGCTGATAAAAGGGGAATGGGATTGGTGGGTATGCGCGAGCGGGCAGCTATGATCGGAGCAGGCCTGACCGTTACTTCCAGGGCAGGTGACGGCACATTAGTTACTGTCGAGCTCGTGAGCTCGACACATGGAGAATTTAAACATGTATGACTCAGGTAACAACACTGATCTCATTCGTTTGCTCATAGTGGACGATCACCCGGTTGTGAGAGACGGTCTACGCACCATGTTCATGCGTAGCAACATCGAAATTGTCGGTGAGGCAGTGGATGGCCTGAATGCGATCGAGCTAGCACGTGACCTCAATCCGGATGTCATCCTTATGGATGTTCGGATGCCAGATATGGACGGTCTTGTTGCCACCCGACTGATCAAGGAAGAAAATTCTAGCGTGGCGATCATTATGCTCACGAGCTTCCAGAGTAGCGACTACCTGGCCGAAGCAGTAGAGGCCGGTGCGGCAGGTTATCTGCTTAAAGGGATGGAACGGGCGAAACTGCTGTCAGCAATCGGAGATGTTGTAGCTGGCTACACATTGTTCGACCCAATTGAATTGGTGAGCATACTGCGGGAAATGAAAAAGGCCCCGGATCCTTTAGATGCAGTAGTCGAGTCACTGACCGAACGGGAAGAGGAAGTTCTGAGTCTCGTCTCTGCTGGAAAAACAAACGGCGCAATCGCTGAAGACCTTAGTTTTTCGATTAGTACGGTCAAAAAAACCGTTCAGGACATTATTTCCAAGTTCGGAGTTTCGGATCGTACGCAGGCCGCGGTTATGGCTGCTCGACAGGGCTGGAATCCCAAAGACCGGACTGAACAGTCGTGACCCGGCTTGATTTAGAGGTAGCGTTAAGCGCGCGTGATGTGTGCATGGAGCGCTTGGGGCAGGCTATCGATGCCGCTGGAAAATCATCCGACACCGCCGCACTTGTGGCGATAGATCTGGACGGCGTCAGCGATCTCGAAGTCGAGTTGGGTACAAAGGACGCTGCTGCTGCATTGGGGCAATTAGGGCAATCGATCACCGAAGCACTTCCAGAAAATTACGACAACTGGTTTGTGAGGGCGGACCGTATATGGATAACGATGCCGAGTCCTTCGAGTGCTGCCAGTGTTGAAGCTTTTGCACTCAAGGTATTGCAAGTCGTTTCTGGCCTCGCCGGCTTTCACGATGGGGTAACTTCGATATCCGGCGTCGCTGGGATAGCTCTTTATCCGGGTCATGGTGACACTCGATTCCAGATCGTTGCAGCAGCTGAGGCGGCAATCAAGGTCGCTCATTCAGAGGACCGACAAGTGGCCCGAGCAGATACGACTGTGGTATCGGAAATGGCATTCGGTCGGTGGGTCCTGACAGAATTTCCGTCGGCTATTGAAAACCATCAGATATCTTTCGTACACCAACCGATTGTCGATCTCAGAACGAATCGTATTAACAAACTCGAGGTGTTAGCACGCTGGCAGCATCCGGTGCGTGGAGCGATCGGACCCGGCATATTCGTCCCGCACATCGAAAATACACAGTTCGGAGATGTTCTGTTCGATAAGTCATTGAGCACCGCACTCCGAGATCAACGCTCATGGACAGCCGGTGGATTGGACGCGATTGCAGCGGTGAACCTCTCGGCAACAAACCTCGAAAGATGGGATCTTGCCGATCGTATTCTTGCAGCAACAGAGTTGTGGGGGATTCCGCCCGACAATTTTTCTATCGAGATCACAGAAACCGCATTAATAAAAAACGGCAGGCGCGCAAAATCGAGTCTTGCTGAGCTAGCTGCATACGGGATGACAATCTCTCTCGACGATTTTGGAACGGGATACTCGTCACTATCTCAAATAAGTGATTATCCGATCTCCAACGTAAAAGTGGATCGGTCCATAACAAGCAGACTCGTTTCTTCCGGTCGGCACCGATCGATCGTCAGTGCTCTACTTGTCATGGGGGAAGAATCTGGATTCACGGTCACGGCAGAAGGGGTTGAGACCGAAGATGATGTCCGAATTGCTACCGATATCGGATGTGATCTGGCACAGGGCTACGCATTCGCCAAGCCCATGCCAGTGGAGTCGGTGCTATTGCTTCCACCTGTCTTACCGGCTGCTTCCTAGTTAGCCATGTGGCGAATGAGCTCCGCCCGGACGGTTGAAAAGTATTGGCTAGTTGGATCTAGTTCTCATGGGTTGGCGAGTTGAAACTCGAGGTGCCTGATCGGCTGTACCCGAGGACATTTCAATGACTATCACTGCTAGCGTAAAAACTGCCATCGCCAACCCGCGGATTATGGTCGTAGATGATGACCCGCTGATAACGGAACTGATGGACATCGTTTTTGGTATACATATTCCTGAAGGAACGGTGACGTTGGCACACGACGCAGAACATGCTCTGACGCAAATTGGGCAAGCGGAATTCGACATCTTGATCACCGATATTAATATGCCCGGGATGTCCGGAATCGAACTGGTAGAACGGATTCGCAGTGAAAACCCCGAATTCCGTATCGTCGTCCACTCCGGTAGCCGAAGTGATGAGATTCAGGCTCTCCCGTCAGACATTCCAGTAGTCGAAAAGGGGTCAAGTATCAAATCAATCGTAGAAGCCGTTATGCGGGTGTTGGAATAGGTAAAACGTTGAAAAGTCTACGCCGTCGGCATCAGCTAATACCTGGATTTATGTGAAAGCAGTAACCCGCCTCAGATAGTGCCCCCTTTGACACCTATGATCGTCGAGCCAATCGGGTCACACGGAATCGGCAAATTGCCTATACGCGATGACAGAGTTTTCATTAACAACACGTTTTCGAACTGTATGTCCTCAGTTCAAGGTCAATATAACTTTTAGTCTGTAACGTATCGATTCGTCCCATTTTGGGCAACTGATAAACAAATTAGGTGGTGTGTTGATGGGTACTAGACTGAAATCGTCGCGAAGACAAATATTCCTTGGATTCACGGTGTTCCTCCTCATAGTCGCTGCAGTCGGTTGCGCCTCCGGTGGATCAACCCCGGCGGCACCAACAGCGAAAGCTGAAATTTCACCTCCACCGACCGTGGAGAAAATCGAACCAACAGTGACGACTGCGTTAGCTGATCCTGAAACTCAGGTCGCTTCGCCCACTGAAGTTCCTTCGCCTGTAACTGAACCAACTAGCGCACCTGCTCCAACAGCAGCGCCAGCGCCAACGGTCGCACCGGCGGCTACATCAACGCCTGTGCCAACTGCCACGCCAGAGCCGACCGCTACTCCAGTGCCACTTACGAACGTCTACGACAATTACGGATTCACCGTCGAGTTGGACCAAGACGCCACCTTCGCCACTTCAAACCTGAGCATCGATGGTTGGTCGGGAACTACCGCCGACTCGTCGCAGGGCTTGATGACCTTCAACTACAACGGCGCCGACGTCGTTCTCTTCTGGCAGCCACAGGCTGATACCACCCCACAAGAAACTATCGATCTGACTTACCAGCTTCAACAGCTGGGTAATCCTGATCTGTCGTTCGCATCGCTGAGCGACGGTGACATCACTGTCGATGGCAGTGCTGGCAGATTCACAGGATTCCTGAGCACTGATTCCTTGGGTGGTAACGCCACCGGAGGACTTATCGGAGCTTGGGCGTGTGCCGATTCAGGCACGCAGCTATCGATGACCGCTACGGGGACGGATTCTACTGCTTTGCAGATCAGATTCGATCGAATAATTTCAGGATTTAGCTGTAATGCAAAGTAGTAAAAATAAGGCGATTTACGAGATGTTTGCAAAGATGCTAATGGGCCGAATGATTGCGCTTGTCGCAGTTGCGTTCTTGGTGTTTGGACCGGTTGCGCCGGCATTCGCTGACGGCGATCCGCCTGCTTCTGGTGGTTCGCCTCCGCCTGCCCCTGGTGGTTCTGGTGGTTCGCCTCCGCCTGCCCCGGGTCATGATAGCGGTCCTCCACCGCCTCCTCCGGGTGATAGCGGTCCTCAAGGACCTGCCCCGGGTGATGATGGTGGACCTCCACCTCCTTCAGGTGACACGACTCAGCATGAAGCTCCTCCTTCAGCTCCGACGGACGCGCCGCCGCCAGATGGCGGTGGAGATCCTAATGCGTCTCCGCCACCTCCAGGTGATAACTTCGATCCTAACCAGCCTCCGTCACCAAATGGTGACGAGAAGCAGGGTGACCCTAATTTCGATCCGAACAATCCACCTCCTCCACCTCCGGGTGATGGTGACGGGTTCGTAGGCGACAATTTCGACCCGAATCAACCGCCACCTCCACCAGGTGATGGAAACTTCGATCCAAATGGACCTCAGGGGCCTGCTCCGGGCGAAGATGGCGGCCCACCTCTTCCACCGCCGGGAAGTGAATATGACTTCAGTCAGGTTGCGAATTTCGATCCTAATGCTGTAGGTGACTTCGGACACGATGAGTTCTCTAACTTCGATCCGAACGCGGTTGGAGGCTTTGATGCCGATCAGATCGCAAACTTCGATCCAAACGCGGTTGGAGGTTTCGGTGCTGATCAGTTTGCTAAGTTCGACCCGAACGCTGTAGGTGCCTTTGACGCTGATCAGTTTGCAAACTTCGATCCGAACGCGGTTGGAGGTTTTGGTGCTGATCAGTTCGCACATTTCGATCCAAATGCAATGGGCGGATTCAATGCAGAACATGTTGCAAACTTCGATGCGAGCGCGGTTTCGAGCTTCAACCAAGAACAGTTCAATAACTTTGACCCGAATGCATTCGGTGGATTCGGTGCCGAGCACTTCGAAAACTTCGATCCTTCTCTAATGGGAACGTTCGACGCAGAGAAGA
>ENA-OREN01001883-OREN01001883.1-marine-metagenome-genome-assembly--contig:-NODE-1883-length-23018-cov-3.824114_pt1 | contig 23018 bp, 20 predicted proteins | sample MGYA00248624_ERZ508555 | MGnify/ENA primary metagenome ERZ508555 (study PRJEB26222, sample SAMN06267773) | marine metagenome | isolation source: Saanich Inlet, British Columbia, Canada | place...
GTCATTGCTGCAATATCTGCCGGCGTAGGATTTGACAATATTGTTTATAATTCTGCGCGTAAATTGAAAGAGAGTGATAGCTTCGGAAAACTTTTAACAGGTTATAATTCGGAAAATTTACTTCCACATAATTTTGATAATATCTTAAAGGATGCTCTCAATGGTTAATCCTTTCAAAAATATTTTAGATAAAAAGACACATGTCTTAATACTGGGTTATGGCAAGGAGGGAGGATCATCCTTTGCTACTCTCAGGGCATTATACCCCAATTTGAATGTGGGTATTGCTGACGGAAATATTTCTTTGAAAGATGATATCACATTAAAAAACGATGTTAACATCCAATTGCACCTTGGGGATAAGTATCTATTAGCATTGAAAGATTATGACTTAATTATTAAATCTCCAGGAGTTAAATTGCCCAACCTTGATAATAGCATATTAAGTAAGATTACATCACAAACAGATCTTTTTTTAGCTGCCTTTTATGGTCAAACCATTGGAGTAACAGGTACCAAAGGTAAAAGCACCACATCGAGTTTAATAAATCATATTTTGAATAAATGTGGTAAGAAGTCCATTTTAATAGGTAATATTGGCGTTCCTGCCTTTGAAATGATAAACAATATATCCAGTGATACAATTGTGGTGTATGAATTATCTGCACATCAACTTGAATATGTTCACAAGTCTCCTCACATTGCAGTTTTACTTAATATTTTTCCCGAGCATCTTGATTACTTTGATGATGAAGTAGATTATGAGAATGCAAAACACAATATTTATAAATTCCAGAACCCCAACGATAAACTTATAATTGGTAGTCAGATAATGAATAATATCACAAATATTAACGCTGAATTATTTTGTATTGATATTTCAAACATTGATTCGGAATTGGTATATCCACTTTTGGGCAATCACAATAAGTTAAATTCGGAAATAGCTATCTCTGCAGTTGCTAACATGGGGGTTAATAGAACTGATGCTGTGCTTGCACTTAAATCCTTTGAAGGGTTACCTCATAGGCTTGAAGTAATTGGAAAGTATGGTGGAATTACTTTTATTAATGATAGTATCTCTACAATACCAGAATCTACCATTGCAGCGATGGAGTCCATGAACGGAGATGTGGATATTTTAATTCTAGGTGGCTACGATAGGGGTTTGGACTATGCTAAGCTATGTGAATTTCTGGAAAATTCAGAGGTTAGAGTACTGATATTAACGGGTGATGCAGGCCATAGGATGAAAAAAGCTATGCCCGAGAAATTATTATCCAAATTATATTTTGCACAGGATATGGGACAGGTATTTGATGTTATCATTGAACATGGCATTGATGATGATGTGTGCCTTCTATCTCCAGCAGCTGCTAGTTATGACCAATTTAAAAACTTTGAACATAGGGGTGATGGTTTCAGGGAATTAGCGGGGAAATTTAAATTTGAATAATTACCTTACCTCAAACTCTATATTTTAAATTATGTTTTGTTAGATTTGTATCCTCGCGATAAGGTATACTCCAAATGTTAAAATATTTATCGATAACAAATTATGCATTAATAGATCATCTGGAAATAGATTTTTCAGATGGATTCTCCGCAATTACTGGAGAAACTGGGGCTGGTAAATCCATAATATTAGGTGCTCTTTCATTGATTCTAGGAAATAGAGCTGATTTAAACAATATTAAAAACCAGAATTCAAAATGTATAATTGAAGGTGTTTTTGATAATGGAGGACTTCAGCTTTCGGAGTATTTCTTAAACAATGACTTAGACCTTGAGGCAGAAACAATATTAAGACGCGAGCTTCTTCCTTCGGGTAAATCAAGAGCATTTGTTAATGATACACCTGTAAACCTTAAGATGCTCGGTTATCTTGGTAATCGGTTTGTAAATATCCATAGTCAGCATCAAACTTTACAATTAACGGATTCATTATTTCAACTAGAAGTATTGGATGACTTTGTTAAAAATACAGAGCTGAATTTGGATTATAAGGATGTTTTTGAAGAATATCAGGTTCTAAATCAAAGGCTAGCAGAACTTAAGGAATTAAGTCAAAAGTCATCCAGAGATGAGGATTATATCAAATTTCAACTTGATGAACTAAACTCTCACACCTTGGATCCAGAGATTATTCAGGATTTGGAGAATCGCGCAAAGGTATTGGAACATTCGGAGGAAATAAAATTAGCAATTTCAGAGGCTGAATATCTTCTAAATGATGGTGAAACATCTCTGCTAAACAATATGTCCAAGTTAAAACGTGTATTGGATAATGTTAGAGAGTACTTACCTACCAATACTGATCTTACCGACCGTCTAAATAGTATTTTAATTGAACTTGAAGATATAGGTTCTGATATAAATTCAATGTCATCCAATGATGATTTTGATCCGTCGGAACTGCAAAGTATAAATGATAGTTTAAGCGGGATTTATACCCTATTAAAGAAACATCATGTGGTTTCAGTGGATGAATTAGTAGAGCTACGTGATGATTTTGACAATAGACTGCAAGGTATTGAAAGCGTGGATGATAATATTACTGCAACTGAATCTAAAATTTCGTCTTTGGAGAAGCGGTTGACATTGTTATCCAATAAACTATCCACCAAACGGCAGGAAGGTGCCAAGGACTTTGCAGGTTCTGTGCTGCAAAAATTAAAGCAACTTGGTATGCAAGATTCAAATTTTGTTGTCAGCATATCAAAAAAGGATAAGTTCACATCCACAGGAAGAGATAATGTTCAGTTACTTTTTAATGCAAATAAGGGAATTGAGCCTGGTGAGATTAGCAAGATTGCTTCAGGGGGAGAATTATCCAGATTAATGTTAGCGATAAAATCCTTAATCAACCAAAAACAGATGTTACCAACTGTAATTTTTGATGAAATAGATTCCGGTGTTTCAGGAGACATTGCCGGTAAAGTAGGTAAGATAATGAAAGAGATGGCTAATAAACATCAGATAATAACCATAACTCACCTACCTCAGATAGCCTCCAAAGCCAAAAATCACTACAAGGTATTTAAGGTTTTGAATGACGATTCCACAAATACAACAATTGAAATGTTATCCGAAGAGGGTAGGGTTGAGGAGTTGGCAACCATGCTTAGTAGCGAAAGAGTTACGGAAACAGCCATGAATGTTGCCAGAGAAATGATAAACGATCATTAATTATAACTTCCGGTATCTGGCCTGTATATTATCCATTTGCTATTAAATCCCAATTCGTGAGACTTGAATGGGTTATTCCTATCATCATTAATAACAAATCTAAAAGTTCTAAATGGTAATTCTCCATCATTCATCTTCTTCTTGAAGTCAGTGAATGGCATTTCAATTTTATAGGAATGTGATGCCGTTAAATCCAGAGGTAAATCCAGGTTATTACATAACCCACTAATATCATAATAGTTAAACTCTCTTTTCCCCGTTATTAGCTCTACCCTTACACTTGTAATATTCATGTCTCTCAGAGGATGTATTTCAAGTAAAATGCTTGTTATAACTCCATTTAACTTTACAATTTTCACATTAAATATTTTGGAAGGGAAGTTTTGCTCTGATAGTGAAAATGTTCTCGACTGCTTTTTTCTGATGTTGAAAATGTAAATTGATATTACTATTACCAATATGATTACAGTATAGCTAAGGATACTTTCCATATTAGTCTTTTAAAATCCAAGCATCTCTATAGTTAAATTGTAATTGCTGCTTGGCATACATGGCTTCTTTTAAATTATCGAATTTGTTCAAATAAAGTCTAATTCTATTGTTTTCTTTTATGAGATTAGCATTGACAAAATTATCATTTCTGGCCTTTCTCAATGCCTCTTTAGCACTATGACTATCATTGAAACTTCCAAATATTAAATAGTATTCATCGGATTTTGATATGCTGTCGATCGCCATGGCAGTAGTATCTCTGACTTCATCTTCGCAAATATTGGGGCTATCCTGCGAATCAGCCCGCTGTCCAAACCATAATGATACATAGTTTGTGCCAATGGCCAGTCCTCCACATACCCACTTTTTCTTTTCGTAGCTACCTCTTGTTATTATCATATCAATAACCTCTCTGGAGTCTGCCCAGATATTAATTATACTGTCATTGTTGAAATAGTCTCCGAAGAAGGTAACAAGTTCATAACCTCTATAGCTATAGGGAGTAAGTTCATTGGGTTTTTCCCACATGCAATCGGGATCATAAACATATGAATTATGACAGCATGGGGTCCAATCTCCCTGGTCTGACCAGCTTGAAGTATTACAGATGCTAGTATCTGGATGATTATTATAAAGATCATCCACATGTAAACTTGCAACATATGACAAGGATGCTGATAACTCTACCGGATCTTTGTCATAATCAGCTCTAATCTGATTTATGGCATCAAAGAGATTAAGCTCATTATTGCTTAGACAAAAATCATCAGGTATTTTATTTTGGGCAGCTACAACCATTGAAATTAGCATAACCACAAAAAATGTAATAATATGAACAAATAAATATTTTGATCTTAATGTTACCATAGCTTTGTGAACAAGAAGTAAAATTAGAAAAAAATGAACTGCAAAAGTGCTAATCTCATCTTATTCATTCATAATTACTCCATTTAAATGAGGTTACATATTCATCTAAAGTTTTGTTGTAGGATTTGCTGATTAATGACATGATATCATTTTTAGTTTGATAAGTATGATTGTTGATGCGGTTTATTGGTAGTATTTTGGGTGATGTCCCCGATAAAAATACAGAAGCAAAGCTGTTTAAGTCGTTTAATTTAATTACTTTCTCAACAAACTCGATGTCATTTTCTTTGGCAATTTTTATAATCATTTTTCTTGTTATTCCCGGTAATACTTGATTTAGAGGAGGCGAGTAAAGGGTTGTGCCTTTGATGAAGAAGATATTTGATTTGGACCCTTCTGTTACATTCATATTTCCATCAATCAGCAGTAGTTCATAAAGATTATTTTGCTTACGTATTTCATCCAACTGATCCTTTAGTTTACTATCAAAGGCTTTTATATTTGGATTTATTCTCTCGATATTAATGGTTTCTGTTTTTACGCCCATTTCGTATAATTCCCTGCTAGGATATTTGTGGGGTACAATCCATGCAAAAAACATATTTGTTGAATCCGATACTATTATCTGAAACCTTATGTTTCCAATGGATAATTTATTTTGACTTATTAGCAGATGTAGGGTTTTGGCTATGGTAGCCCTATCAATGGTGGAGGTAGATTTTGATTCAATTACGGATGTTAATAGTCTGGAAATATGTTCCTCAAGAAAAATTGGCACGCCATCAATTACTCGGATAACCTCATAAAGTATCTTACCATCAGGAAGGTTACTGGTACTGAAGTTGGAGCTTCTGAGTAATTTACTATCTCCTATATAATAGTTTAATAGGGGAGAACTCATGATGTTAAAATGTATTATTCAGAATCTCTGGTTTTAAAATATTCCTCTAGAAGAGCCTTTGCTTTTTCTAGGTTTTCAACTTCAACAAATAACCTTGCAGAATCTTCAGGTGATCCATCTGCCCATCCAGCTTGAACACTTGATGATAGTGTGTCGCGCCTGATTACACCAATTTTATTTTCTTCGAGAAGTTCTTCCAAAAACATACTTTCTACTCGAGATCCAGTATAAACTAATTTAATATCGTCTGCCATGATTGGAATTTTTAATTAATAAGTACCTAAAGATATTGAAAATAAAGGGATTTGACAAATAAACTTTACTAAGAGTTTAGTTTTATTATGGCAAAAACCATAATGGCAGCACTAACTATCTGAATTGGAGAGAGAATGCTACCGTTGAAAATATAATCAAATAAAATTGCAGAGATTGGGAAAAGCAGTTCACTTATTGTTGCAAGAATGGCTTTTACCCTGCGTAATCCGTAATAGTAAATGAAAATGGCCCCTGATCCTGTGGTTGTTCCTATGATAAGGAAGTATAACCAATTAATATCTGTGGTTAATTCAAACTGAGATAAAGATCCTGTAATGATAACATATACCAACATTATCAAACTGGTAAACCCATACCTGAAGAATGTTGCGGTAATGAAATTATGTTGGAGAAGTATTTTCTTGGAGAATACGGTACTACTTCCAAATGAAAATGCTGCAAGTATAGCAAACATTGCTGCCATGAACGTATTGTCGTTTAGAGAATCAAATGGTAATGAAAAACCAAAAGTTAGAAAGTAACTAGCTATAATTGCAATGGATGCCCATATTATAAAATTCTTTTTAATCTTTTCCTTAAGCAGAATAGCAGCCAGAATTATTGCAAATATTGGTTGCAACTTTTGTAATAGAACAACCACAGAAAGTTGATGGAAGTTCACTAGAAATAGTGCTTTTACAATGGATATGGTACCCAGTGCACCTCCAAAAATGCCAACAAGTGCAAATAAGATATAATCTTGTTTTACGAAGGTTCTCAGATTGGCGTATTCCCTGAAAAGGAATAGATTCATTATTAGGAATGGGATAACATGTAATACGAAGACTACCCATCCCACATTTAAATTGTAAAGTCGTGGTGTAAGAACTACACCATCAAAGCCCCACAGTATTGCTGATATACTAATGGCGATTGTTCCAGATACTAATTGATTTCTTCCCAGTCTCATAACAAATAATGGCTGGCAAAATTAGTTAAATATTGCTTTATATGGCTTTTGGTTCCAACTAATAATTCATTTTTATGCCTATTTCTATATTGATAATATTTTTTTGATTTATTTCATGGTTATTTTAATTGATATTACCTTTGGGTTCTGATTAAAGATTTAATAATGGATTTAAATATAGTAAACAAAGCATACATTGTTGGTGGCGCAGGTGCTGGTTTTGGAAGATCAATATCTGAGCAGCTTGCTGAAAATGGGGCTAAAGTTCTTGCCATAAGCAGAACGGAGAGTAAATTGAAATCACTCAAGCAAAAATTTCCTGACAATATTGACTACATATGTGGAGATATAATGGACGATAAAATTCAGGATATGGCCCTGGAATATGCAAAAAAAGAAAATATCTACGGAGTAGTTTTTAATGCATCTGGACCACCAGCTGGAAACACAAGTGGTGTAACCATGGATATGTGGGATGATGCATGGTACAATATTGTCAGGTGGAAGATAAATTTTACCTATAAGATATTACCATACATGAAGAATCAAAATGTGGGTAGGTTATTATACATTGAAAGTGTTTCCGTTAAAGAACCAGTAGCAAACCTCGTACTCAGCAACTCACTAAGACCAGCAATAGTGGGTTTTGCAAAAACTCTATCTCAGGAGATAGCACACAATGGTATTACTGTTAATATACTTGCACCTGGATATCATTCAACGGCGGCCATGGAAAGGCTTTTTGCAAAAAAAGCAGAGTTGGAAAACATATCAGAGAATGAGGCAAAGGAGCTATTCGAGAAAGAAATACCCGTAGGTAAAATGGGTAAACCAGAAGAAATGGCAGGATTAGCATGTTGGATTTTATCTCCCTTGGCAAGGTACGTTACTGGACAAACCATAACTCACGATGGAGGAATGGTAAAATCTGTTTTCGGATAAACATTCAGTATACCCCAAAAGAAGATATTTAGTTAGTGAGATTAATCATTTATATTTAAATAAGTGTCATAATAAGCTTATTTATTATGATTTTAAATAACTTCACTTACAGTATCTTAGATGCTGACACATCTAAATAATTATATCTTTGCCACCTGTTTTATGATCTTAAAAAGGATTTCATCTACTTTATTGTGCCTGGTAATAATATCAGGTTTTTGCTACTCCCAGAGCGAATATGATTGGAAATTAGTCAAAACCCAGGGTGATATAAAAGCCTATGTAAGGAAACTCCCGAATACAAAGATTAGAAGTGTAAAGGTAGAAACCACTGCCCAAACATCACTCTCCGAATTGGTATCTATAATTAAAGATGCACCTCGACATCCAGAGTGGGTTTATTTAAATAGTAAATCACAAATTCTAGATACCATAAGCCAACAGAATTGGATATTTTATGGAATGTCGGATCTTCCCTGGCCCATATCAGATCGAGACTTTGTAACAAAGGCAGTAATTACCCAGGATACTGCTGACCTTAGTGTTGAAATAATTTCAGTGGGTATACCTGATTATATCCCCGAAGTTGAGGATTGCATAAGGATAGAACTTGTACACTCAAAATGGTTGCTTATACCCCATAATGACGGAACCGTTAAAATTACCCTTGAGTTAACAGTTGATCTTGGTGGAAAGATTCCCAGCTGGTTTATAAATCTGGCAGTTGCCAAAGGGCCAATGCAAACCATGATCGGATTGGTTAATACAATAAATGGTGATTGCTATAAGAATTCCAAGGTTGGATATTTGACCGAATTATAAACTCCAATCATTAAGAATATCAGAATTCAATTTCAAGATTCAGTTGATCTTTTAGTTTTAATACTTCAGGGTGTTTCTTTGATAGTTCATCAAATTTTTCTCTGTCCGTATATGATTTCTTCTGTTCAGATTTTTCAGGGAAAACAGGTTTAAGGGTAATCTGGTTATTATTCAAGTTAGTTTTAAGAAATTCCAAAAGAGACGTTACCGAAAGTAAGTCCTTTGAAATAATCTGGGAATCAACCTTGTACTCAACAACGAAATTTTCCTTTAATAAAGGGTCATATTTTGCAATGGCATTGGAAAAGCTTGGGGATTTATTTACATAACTAACCACGAATAATTTCCATATTTCAGAAAGTTTTTGCTGGTCAAATTCATTTATAATAACTTCTTCTTGCTGATCACCATCGTTGTCTTTACTATCTCTTAGTGATTGCAGGCTCTGCTTTATGGATATATTTTTTATTGTTCTGCCATTACCAGTATCCCTTGCCGTTACCTGGGGTTTGCTAGGAGCACTTTTTGTCTCCTTTACTTGCTTGGTCTTTTCTTTATTTTTGATTTCTTCTTTAACCTCTTCTGGTTTACTTTCCTCAGCTTTTACTTCCTTAACTTCTTTTACTTCAGGTTTAGCCTCCTTGGTTTTAGTTACAACAGGCTCATCCTTCGTGGCTGCAGGCTTATTTGTTTCTTTTGGTTTTTCTACTGATGGAGGTGTGGATGGTTTTGATTCTTTTGTGATAGGCTTGTGGGTGTGTTCTGGATTAGGAATTCCAGAAATACCACACAGGTCCAATAGAGCAATCTCGATATGGAGTTTTTTATTGCTGCTTCCCTTATAATTGAGATCATATTTATTGGTAACCTGCAGCGCCTCCAATAAAAAATCAACGGAACAAGCTGAAGATTGTTCAAGGTATTTCTCTTTTAGTGATCCACTGGCATGCATTAATTTAATGGTAGAGGGGTTTTTTAATACCAGTAAAGTACGCATATGCTCAGCAAGCCCTACGATAAATTGCTGCCCATCAAATCCATTTTCAATTATTTCATTGAAAATAAGCAACACATCGGCAATATTATTTTCAAGGATAGAACCAGTTACCTTGAAGTAATATTCATAATCAAGGATATTGAGGTTTTCAATTACATTTTTGTAGGTAACCTGATTACCACTGTAACTTACAATTTGATCAAAGGTACTCAATGCGTCACGCATTGCACCATCAGATTTCTGAGCAATTATATGTCGAGCTTCTATTTCAGTCTCTATACCTTCACTTTCTGCAACATAACCTAGGTAATCGGAAATATCTTCAACGCTTATTCTCTTGAAGTCGAAAATTTGACATCGCGAAAGAATTGTAGGTATTATTTTATGCTTTTCTGTTGTTGCTAGAATAAACTTTGCATAGGAAGGTGGTTCCTCAAGAGTCTTTAGAAATGCATTAAAAGCAGCTTGAGATAACATATGAACCTCATCGATAATGTATACCTTGTAACTACCAACCTGTGGTGGAATCCTCACCTGCTCCACCAAATGTCGTATGTCGTCAACCGAATTGTTGGATGCTGCATCCAACTCATGGATATTAAAGGAAGCATTGTTATTAAATGAAACACATGATTCACATTTGTCACAGGGCTCAATTTCAGGTGTTAGGTTTTCACAATTTATGGTTTTAGCCAGAATACGTGCACATGTGGTTTTACCAACACCACGTGGGCCGGTGAAAAGAAAAGCCTGTGCCAAATGATTGTTCTTAATTGCATTTTGCAGAGTAGAGGTAATAGATTTTTGACCTACGACCTGATGAAAGGTAGCAGGACGATACTTTCTGGCAGAAACAATAAATTTATCCATAAATGTAAAATTGTGAATCCAAAAATAGTTATTTATCACTTTTGAAAATCCTCTTATGAATAATAATTGATAACTCTTTTGAAATTATACTAACTAATTGGTAATTGAGACATTCATATTCATATAACAAGTTATGACACTAACGTTATAAAATGATTTTTAGATTTGCAATGAATAATTTAATGTGACCGTTATCACAATACTTTGTTTTTAGAAGAGTTTATGTATTTATAGTATTTTTGATAAAATGGAAGAACTATTAGTTTTTGTACCAAAAAAAACCAGCAGGATTAAGTATATTTTCCGGTTGGTTTTTAATGAGATACTCAAGGTCAATTGTGATGTTACATCTGATTTGGATGAATTCTTGTCTTCAGATAGAGCTAAGTTTGTTTATTCTGATAAGCCCCATTCCGACGATTTATTTTTCCGATCATCGGACTTGCTATTTCATAGGGGAATAGAAAATATTGATACTGATTACGTAGAGCATGAAGGTAATAACGCTCTGTTTCCTGTTTATGACAGCAACTCTGTTTTACCCTTTGATGTATTTTCGGCAATATTCTATGTGGTCTCACGATATGAGGAATATCAACCCTATGTGCCGGATAGGCATGGTAGGTTCACTGCAAAACTAAGTGTTAGTCATGAATTAAATTTCCTTAACAAGCCCATAGTTAATATCTGGGCCAACATTGTAAGGGATATTATACTCAACAAATATCCAGACTTTGTATTTCCCAAAAGAACATTCAAGTTTGTTCCCACATATGATATTGACTCTGCCTATGCATACGCTCAGAAAGGTTTGGTAAGATCCATAGGTGGCTACTTCATGTCCCTTAAAAATTTTAACTGGTCAGAGGTAATTCAGCGAAGTAGAGTTCTATTTTCAGGTTTCAAGGATCCCTTCGATACCTATGACCTTCAAATAGAATATCAGAGAAAGTATAACCTGAAACCCATTTACTTTTTTCTTTTTGGTCTATATGGACAATTTGACAAGAATATAAACACAAGGAATCGTACCTATAGATTTTTGGTAAAAAAAATGGGTGACTATGCTCAAATAGGTATCCATCCCTCATATTATTCCAATGAAAATCCAGAACTATTGCACAAGGAAATTCGTAACCTAGAGGAGGTTGTAAATAAAGATATTACCCAAAGCAGGCAGCATTTTTTAAAATTGGTATTACCAGTAACCTACAGAAATCTCATTGAGGAAGATATAACCGATGATTATTCCATGGGCTATGCATCATTACCAGGTTTTAGAGCTGGTATATGTGACCCATATAATTTTTATGATTTGGATATTGAAGCAGAAACTAAACTGCGTATCCACCCGTTTGCTGTTATGGATGGTACTCTGCGTGACTATATGGAACTCACTCCTGATGAAGCAATAGAGGAGATAAAAAAACTGATTGATGAGGTTAAAAAAGTTGATGGAACATTTTCATCTCTTTGGCATAACGAACCTCTGAGCGATGAAAAACGATGGAAGGGATGGCGAAAGGTTTATGAGGAGATGCTAAAAATGGCAACGGAATAATTGTTACTATAATTTGATAAAATATATTAAATACAACGAAATTGACACCGATAAGTGGGATTATTGTATTCTCAATTCTGTCAACAGTTTGCCCTATGCATATTCTTGGTATCTCGATATAATTCATGAAGAATGGGCGGCATTGGTGGAGGGTGATTATGAAAGAGTAATGCCACTGCCGGTTCGTAAAAAGTATGGCATTACCTATTGCTATCAGCCGTTTTTTGCTCAGCAGCTAGGTGTGTTTTCCAAGAATGAAATAAATCCCGAAATAGTTAACAAATTCATTGCTGCAATACCAAAAGATATTAAAGTTATTAATTACAACCTCAATCACTTCAATACCTTAAACCCAAAGGAATATCATACTAACAATAATGATAATTACCTGCTGGATCTCATATCTGATTATGATAAAATCTACAATTCCTACTCAACAAATACCAAGCGGAATCTAAAAAAATCCAATAAAAATGATTTGGTAAAATTGAAAGGTGTTAAACCCGAGGATATAATCGAATTATTTAGAGATAACAAAGGAAAGGATGTAGGTAAATGGACGGAAGAACACTACCTGATATTGAAGAGGCTCATGTATGTATGCATTTACAAGGGAGTAGGTGTTAGCTATGGTATTTATTCGGATAGTAATGAGTTATGTACCGCTGCTTTTTTTCTTAAAACCCCCAACAGACTGGTTTTCTTGTTCTCTGGTAATAGCATGTTGGGAAAAGAGCTGGGAGGTATGCCCTTTTTAATTGATGAAATAATCAAAGAAAATTCACCAGGATTTAGAATTCTTGACTTTGAAGGGTCCAATGATCCAAATCTTGCAAGATTTTATAAGGGGTTTGGTGCAGTTAAATCCGTATATCAAAACATTCAGATTAACAAATTAAACACAATTTTAAAAACCTTGTTAAAGTTCACTGGTAGATAAGTTTATGTGTAATTATATTGAAAATAGTAATCAGGATTTATTCATTGAAAATAAGGTTATATGATTCTAATAAAATTAACCCTTAATTATATTATTCTTCTGGATTTCCCTTATTTTTGTAAAAAACATGGACATGGTTATAGAATTAGGTCTTAATAACTCAGTATTCAACCAATTTTTGTCGGAACTCAGAGATTCTGATGTGCAAAAAGATAGCCAAAGGTTTAGAAGAAACCTTGAGCGTGTTGGTGAAATATTTGCCTATGAAATCAGCAAGGTACTTGAGTATCAAGAGAAGGATATTGTAACACCTCTTGGTATATCAAAGATGAATGTATTGAAAGAGAAGCCATTGATGGCCACCATTCTAAGGGCAGGGATGCCCATGCATCAGGGATTACTCAATTACTTTGATAATGCTGATAATGCCTTTGTAAGTGCCTACAGGAAATATAAAAAAAATGAAGACTTTATAATCAAGATGGATTATATATCAACACCTTCCGTTGCAGATAGAAACCTAATTATTACCGACCCCATGTTGGCAACCGGAGGATCAATGAATGCAACCATTAAAGCACTACTGCAAAATGGTGTGCCCAAAAGCTTGCACATCGTTTGTTTGTTGGCATGCGAAGAAGGTATATCATTAATAAAAAGAAATTTTTCGTTGTATAAGCCAACAATATGGGTTGGTACCATTGATGCTGAACTCACTGCCAAGGGATATATTGTGCCAGGGCTAGGGGATGCAGGTGATTTGGCTTACGGAACAAAACTCGATTGATAATTATGACTAACTACAAACTCATAAAAGAGAATATATTAATGTCTCTCACCTCCATAAGGAGTCACCTGCTAAGAACAATTCTCACAGTTATGATAATAGCCTTTGGTATTATGTCTCTTGTTGGCATATTAACTGCCATTGATGCTGTGGAGTACTTTCTAAACGACAATTTTGCCATGATGGGCTCAAATACATTCAATGTTCAAAACCGAGAACTTAGAGTGCACATTGGCGGTAGCTCAGATAAAACAAAGAGGTTCGAAAGGATAGATTATAATCAGGCAATGAGCTTCAAGGAAGATTATGACTTTCCTGCCGTAACATCAGTATATATTTACGGAACAGGTATTGCCACCATTAAGTATGAATCAGAGAAAACAAATCCTAACATACAGGTTATGGGTGTTGATGGTAATTATTTGTCAACCGCAGGTTTGGAGTTGGAGAAGGGTAGGAATTTTAATTCGGAGGAAATCCGGCAGGGAAACCATGTGGTTATAATTGGTAGTGAAATAGCTTCAAAATTATTTGAAAAAAATGAGGATCCCATTGATAAGGTGATTTCAATTGGAGCAGGTAAATACAAAATAATAGGGGTAACAAAGGAACGTGGTTCTAGCATCGGCTTTAATGGCGACAGAAGCTGTTTGGCACCACTGGGTAACGTAAGGCAGTATTTTTCCAGACCCAATATGAACTACAAGATTAGCGTTATGGTTAAAAACCAAACGCAGATGGATGCCGCCATTGGTGAGGCAACCGGAGTTTTTAGGAGAATTAGAGAAGATAAACTTGGTGATGACGATTCCTTCTCAATCATAAAAAGTGATAATTTATCTAGCATGCTAATAGGTCTAACATCGAAAATACAAATTGGTGCTACCGTTATAGGTTTTATAACCTTATTGGGTGCTGCAATTGGTTTGATGAATATTATGCTCGTATCAGTAACAGAAAGAACACGAGAAATAGGAATCCGCAAAGCCATTGGAGCGACCAGTCGTACCATACGAAACCAGTTTTTAGTAGAAGCAGTTGTTATAGCTCAGATAGGAGGAGTTCTTGGTGTTATAGCAGGAATAATGATTGGAAATGGTGTAAGCGCAATAACAGAAAGTGCATTTATAATTCCTTGGTTGTGGATAGTACTTGGTTTGGGATTGTGTTTTGTAGTAGCCCTTTTATCAGGTATAATACCTGCCAATAAAGCAGCTAGCCTCGACCCCATAGAATCGCTTAGGTACGAGTAATTCCAATACCCTGATTAAATAACCTGTTACTTTGAATTACTTTCATGGGCAACCCTAATTTATTGCTAGCTTTGGGATTAAACAACCCCAATTGAAAAAATTAACCTCCATTATCCTGCTGTTATTTGTTATTTCTGAATTATATTCTCAAAATACTAAGACACTTAGGGCTGTATTTTATAACGTAGAAAATTACTTTGACAATAATGCGGACTCCACAAGAGAATATAACGAGTTCACAAACGACGGAAACCTTCGATGGACATATGGGAAATTTCTAAGGAAAAGAAACTCACTTTATAAGACAATTGCAGCAGTGGGAGAGTGGCATGACATAATATTGGTAGGTCTTGCCGAGGTAGAGAACGCTTATGTTATTAATGATCTGATACACAATACTCCCTTATCTGTTCTACCCTTGGAATATTGCCATTTTGAATCCAATGATCACAGAGGCATAGACGCTGCACTGCTATATAACACCAGTTATTTTGAGCTTATTTACTCCGAACCAATTACACTCTCAAATCCCAGTGATACCAGTTATGTTACAAGAGATATCATTTATGCAAAGGGTCTTTTTGGAGAAGATACTTTACATGTACTTGTTAATCATTGGACATCCAGATACAGAGGGTTGTTGGAATCCGACCCGCTCCGGATGATAGCTTCCATGAAGCTTGGTAATGTTGTTGATTCAATTTTTATGAATGACCTAAATGCTAATCTTATCATTATGGGAGATTTCAATGATAATCGCGATGATGAAAGTATGACACATTTAATGGAAAATAGAGATCTCACCAATCTTAATTTAGTACCCCAGTTTAATAATGTAGCTGGAACATTAAAATATCAGCATAGCTGGTATCAATTCGATCAGATTATTGTCTCCCAGTCAATAATAACAGGTAAAAGTGGAATTAAATCCAGCACAGGTGCAGTGATTTTTGATCCGGATTTCCTACTTGAATATGATGAAAAGTACCTGGGTTATAAACCGTTTAGAACAAATATTGGGTTTCGTTACAATGGTGGATTTAGTGATCATTTGCCCATATATTTGGATATGTTTCATGTCCAATAAATATTGTTCTATTAACAATAAATGAGCCCAATCCAGAAAATTTATGGATGTATTTTAATATTTATTATCTACTTAAATTCAATAAAATGTTTTAAGTTTGATGATATTACTGATAAGGACGTTTTAAAATATTGAAGTGAAGTACAAATTCCTAAAGATTCTCCTTTTATTTATCGTCATTTTATTGGCGGGGTTATATGTTTTCAGACATGCGATTTTAAGCCATGCTTTTAAAATCAGTATAAGCGAGAAAACAAACAAAACCGTTGAGCTACAGATTGGACATCTTTACTACGACATGCTGGGGTCTACCATTACCTTTAAGGATTCACGGTTTAAGTACCACAATATATATGTGGATAAAAAACAGTCCATTGTATTATCAGACTTTAAGTTTGCAGAGCTAACAATAGAGCACCTATCGGTATATAAGCTTATCTTTCATAGAGAATTCATTGCCGACAAAATTAGCCTTGTTGAGCCTTCATTTTGGTTCAGTCAAAAGGATAAAAAACAGCAGTTTCAGGAGAAACCCAAGGAGGTTATAAAAGGACTAAAAGAAAACCCAAAAATATTGGGGAATCTGGTTGTTATTGTCAATGAGATTATCATATCTAAAGGGCGCGTAGACCTAACTTCAATCGTGGGTTCTGGCAAGGAGAAGAGTTATGTGGAATACACTCTTATGCTCAAAGATTTCAATACGCAAAAGGAAAATATCTTTGATGAAAATAGTTTTCTGTTTTCAAATAAACACCTGCTAAAACTAACCAATTTCGATTATCATTTTCCAAATGGAGATAGCATAAGCTTTGATTCACTAATTCTCGGCTCCGTGAATAATAGATTGGCAATTAGTAACATAAGAGCCCATATTGTAGACACATCAGATGCTGCTGCCATAAAATCCATAGATGCTGATATTTCCGAGATAGCATTTTCAGGTATTAACCTCACTAACCTTCAAAGGTTTAAAGACATATATATTGATAGTCTTGAAATTAATAATAGTAACATTCTTATCATCGGTAATGAAACATCAAAACCCAAGCAATCAAAGAATGGCAAATCAAGTCGCATTAAGAAGATGGTTGAAAGCCTTAAGCTAGGACGGTTTAAAATAAACGACGCCAATGTATTCGCCGGCAGAGGTATTAATGATACCACCGTTAGTATACATAGCTTAAACTTTAAAATTGACAGCCTTGTATTTGATTCCAATATGATTGAAAACAAGATACCCAAGTTTGATACCTCCAGCGTTAATTTGGCAATACAGAAGTTTAAACTAGATGATATGCTCAAGGGATTTAAAGTGTCATTTAACAATTTGGATTTAAATGAAAGTAAGGAGCACCTAGTAATTGAAAACGTTAGCATAGATGACAAGGTTGAAGGTGAGCACTCATATATGATCAGGGCAGATACGTTTGATATTTATGGGGTATCATTTAATAATAGTTTAAAACCGGATAAAATGAAACTGGGAATAGAAGTTTCAAACCCTGTTATAAACATAGATGTGGAACAGCTCAAGAAGAAAAATACCAATGGGACTAAGGTTGAAGTACCTGGTTTAATATTAGATGAAATTTACATTAACAATGGTATGATTCATGTTTTAGAGAAAGATAAGCTAGGCGTTGATATATCAGGATTAAACATGAACTGGAATGATATAAACCTTTCCAGCCCCAAAGAAATTCACAACTTAAATACCGACAACCTTGACATTGATTTTATGTTATTAAACATGGAATTAATGCAACATGGAATTTACCTTAAGACAGGGAGCTCAAGCATCACTAATAATTCGGTACGAATAAATGATATGTCCTCCAATATAGATAAGGGATATAATAATATTAGTTTTAAGGCCAAAGACCTTAATATTGATGGTTCCGATATCAAAAAAATGTTATCTGATAATAAACTCATCATCGATAATCTTAAATTAAATAAGCCGGTAGTTGCTGGTACCATTGGCGAGGCAAAGAGTAAAAAGGATAAAACATCTGGCAAATCGGATAACAAGCTTGCATTTGACATCAGGAATATTAGCATTATTGATGGTGAAGTTGACATGACCATAAAGGACAGCGTAGATTATACCATATCATCCAACTTGGACATTTACCTAAATAATATCCTTACGGATGACATTTCCAACTTGAATTGGGTGGCTGACATGAAGTGGAAATTAAATCTGCAGAATTTAAGCATGACTGATAATGTTCATGAGATAAAAGTCAACGAATTAAACTCAATTTCCAAGGACTCAAGTGTTACGATAAGTAACCTTGCAATAAGTCAGAATAATAAACAAAGCCAGCATCTAAAGATCAACGATATTAGAGTTGGTAGTATTGGTATTAAAGGGATTGATGTTACTTCAATCTTAAACAAAGAAAAGCCAAGTATTTATAGCGCCACAATTTCGGATCCTTTTGTGGATATTATTATCGACAATAGAATAAAGCAAGAAAAAAAGAAAGCCAATAACCAGAATAAGCTTCCCGTTGATTTGAAACTGTTCGAATTGGAAAATATGAAGATAAGTCTCCAGCAAATTGATAGCAATGCGGCCTCCAGGGTAGATGCACATAGTATAAACCTAAAACTAGGCTTTGGAGAAAGTGAAAATATTGTGGATGACTTACTGGAATTGGATATTGCCAATTTTGATTTTAATAACGCCGGTAAAGGATTTGATTTCTCAATGGCAGATGTAAACTTTAACAAAGCAAAGAGCGAGTTAGGTTTGAGAAATCTAGTGCTGAATAGTGAAAAGGACAGCCTGAACAAAACCAACCTTAAAATTGAAGATATATTATTTGATGGACTCCACATCACCAAAACCATGCCCTTTAAGGTAACCTTAGATTCCCTATATGTTGATGGTGTGAATGCACGCATAAGCAGTGAAAAGAAACCAAAAAGTAAAACCAAATCCAGTGATATAGAAATAAGCTTACCTGATAATTTAGAAGGATTGACAGTGGATTACCTAGAGGTAAATCCCGTATCATTTTACCACATATCACACACAGATACCTCTCAAAAAATTAGTGAATATGACGGTATCAAATTGGACATAACTAAAATTAAAATTGATTCATCCGTTTTGGCCAATGATATATTCAATTTTGCGCAGTCAATAAAACTAAACATACGGGAGAAAAGCTTCATATCAAAGGACAGTCTTTATGCCAGTAACATCAAGAGTATTGAATACAGGCCAATGGAGGAAAAGATTATAATTGACTCAGCCAAAATGCTTGCAAGGTATGCTGATGAAGAGTTTTTTAAAAGGGCAGTATACCAAACCGGAAGGATGAATGTGCAAACGGATAGTATCGTTTGTGGTAATTTCAATATCCATACTCTTCTTGACAACGACAAACTTCACATAGGATCAATAGATGTGTATGGTTTGGATGCACACATATATAGGAATAAAACCTATGACATGGATCCCAATGCATATAAGAAACTACCACAGGAGGCACTGCTGAGCTTAAAGCAAAAAATACTTATTGATTCAGTCAAAACACATGATTCCTACATACATTACAAAGAATTTGAGAAGAAGTCTGTTGTGCCTGGAGAACTGTATCTGGATAGATTCAACCTAACCCTTTACAATATAAACAACGACATATCTGTTTTGGATAACACATCATCAATGGTAGCATCCTTGCACGCAAGATTTATGGGAAAAGCAAACCTTTTCATTAATGTAACATTCCCCTTACTAAGTCCTGCCAACGACTTTTGGGTAAAGGGACACATTGAAAACATAGACTTTCCGGATTTGAATAACCTTACAGAGAATTTGGCAGGTATTACCATGGCAAGTGGAACCGGGAAATTAGATATACCTCTCATATCAGGAAATAGCCAAAATAGTTCTGGAATGATATACTTCAGCTACAAGAAATTAAAGATTGACCTGTATAGTAGGGAAAAAGCCCAGAGCACGAAAGGGCTAACGGGAAGCATGGCAAACTTGCTACTTAACGATATCTTCATAAAATCTAATAACCCAGGGTGGCTAGGTAAAACAAGACCCGGTGAAGTTTATTTCAAGAGAAACCCTCAAAAATCCGTTGTTAATTATATTTGGAAAAGTATACAGAGTGGATTAATGTCAACAATGGGATATAACAACAAAGAGCAACGGCAAGAGAAACGAGCATGGCAAAAACGCAATAAGGCCCTGACCAAATAATTAAAATCAATAAGGTTAGTGGTATATTCACTCAAACACAATCATTTTTATTTATTAATATTTAGAAAACAGATACATGGTTAATCAAATAACTATTTATAAATTTGAACCTTCAAATCCTTAAATGCAAAAATTATGAAATACATTACAACCACATTGCTAACAGTTTTGATGCTAATTAATATGCAATCAATTGCCCAGGAAGATAAAAATGCAGAAGATCCAAAGGGCTATGTTTTTACAGATATAGTTGATATTACATGCACAGACGTAAAAAACCAATACAGATCGGGCACCTGCTGGAGTTTTGCAGGACTGTCATTTGTTGAGGCAGAACTATTGAGAACAACAGGCAAATTTTATGATATCTCTGAGATGTTCATAGTTAATCATACCTACTCAGACAAAGCCAAGAAGTATGTGCGCTTGAATGGATATCTTAACTTTGGCGCAGGTGCAGAGGTAACTGATGTTTTTAGGGTAATTAAGCTGTATGGTATGGTACCCGAAGAAGTATATTCAGGGCTTCAGTATGGAGAGCCATTGCACACACATGGTGAACTAGACTTGGTACTAAAAAATTATGTGGAAGCAATTACAGAGAATGAAAACAGTAAGCTTACACCCGTATGGCATCAGGCCTATGACAAAGTGTTGGCAACATACCTTGGTGAGCTGCCAGAAACATTTACATATGAAGGAGTTGAATACACACCCATGTCATATGCAGCATCAACTGGTTTTAATGTAGATGATTACCTTGAAATAACGTCATACACCCACAGACCATATTACGAAGAGTTTATAATGGAAATTCCAGACAACTGGCTATGGTCATCAATATACAATGTAAAACTTGATGAAATGATGAACACCATTGACAATGCCCTTGAAAATGGTTACACAGTGAATTGGGGAGCAGATGTTAGCGACAAAGGTTTTGGGTGGAAAAAAGGAGTAGCCATAATACCAGCCGAAGATAAACCAGATTTATCAGGTACAGAAAAGGAAAAGTGGGAAGCATTAACCAAGAAAGAAAAGCGAAAAGCAATGTATTCATTTGATGGACCAGTGCCAGAAAAGGAAATAACACCCGAAATGCGCCAGGAGCATTATGACAATTACCTTGTTACCGATGATCATGGTATGCTGATAGTAGGCATTGCCAACGACCAGGATGGTAATAAATACTATAAGGTAAAAAACTCATGGGGATCCGAGGGCCATGCTTACAATGGTTATTTCTATGCCTCAGAAGCATATGTAAAGCTTCAAACCATAGGCATAGCCATACACAAGGATGCCATGCCAAAATCCGTAGCTAAAAAACTGGGCATGTAGGTTTGTTTTAGTGGATGCATTAATCTTATTAAAAAGGTGTAATTACTTAATAAAGAAATATCTACAACATTTAGTTTATTGTAGTAAAATATAGATGTTAAAAAAGAATGATTTTTTAACAATTTATTCCTTTTGGATGTTAAAAACTTTTATAGTTTTGTCGAATATTAAATAAATATTGAGTACATTTGTTACTCAGTATTTTTAATCTTACCAAAGTGAACTATGATTCTGAGAGAATCAAAGACCAACCAAAACCTCTGTTCACTCAAGATTGAAAGTTAATTAAAGTAATTTGTCTATGCATCAAATGGTTCATGACATAATAACAAAGCAACGTCGGTTGGCGCTTAGAATTTTATACAAGTTTGATAACCGAATAATTGGCACATTTTTAATGCGCCAGAGGGTTAAAGTTTTTATTGTGGTAAATAGTAAATAAATCAAATGCTAGAAGCTCTGATAACATCAAAAACGCGTGTAAAGCTACTGCTTAAGTTCTTCTTGAACTCAGGCAACGAAAGCTATTTGCGTGGCCTTGAGCCAGAGTTTGGTGATTCCACAAATGCCATTCGTCAGGAGCTCAACAGGTTTGAAGCTGCAGACCTGCTGGTATCAAGTAGTGAGGGCAACAAGAAGCTATACAGAGCCAACACAAAGCACCCATTATTTCCGGAAATACATAAGCTATTAATAAAGCACGTTGGATTGGATAAGGTTATTAAGAAAGTAATAACCAACATTGGAGATGTGGATCAAGTATATTTGGTGGGAGAGCTTGCCATGGGCCGCAGTTCAAAGGTAATGGATCTGTGGTTTGTTGGTAGTAACATAGACAAGGAATATTTAATGTCATTGATAGCAAAGGCAGAGAAATTAGTAAAGAGAAAAATCAGGTACATAGTACTTGATGAAAAAGAGAAAATAGAATTCCTAGAAGAAAAGCACAAAGACGAACTTCTTTTGGTCTGGGAATCGAAATAATTACCCGATTTAGGCCCCTGGGATCTAAGTCGTAAAATACACAATAACAGCGCATTGCTAATAAGTAATGTGACTGAGGGGGCGAAGCTGTGCTAGGGAAGTGACAATAGGTGACGAGTGACAAGTGGAGAAAAATGAATTCTATTAGGAATCATAAAGACTTGAAAGTTTATGCTAGCTCAATGCGATTGGCAAAGGAAATATATAAACTTACAGTTGACTTTCCAACTGAAGAAAAATATGGATTAATTTCTCAATTAAGACGTGCTGCTGTATCTGTTCCATCTAACATTGCCGAAGGATCAGGTGCACTTCCGGTCGTGTTTATACCAACATTTTGACCGTATATCGTGCTTTGCAGAAATACAAAAAGAAAAAGCAGTAATCGCTTCAAAACGAATAGATAAGAGTAATTCATGGCAAAAATTGTTTTAGTAATCGTAGGTATGCAGGTGGTTTAACTAAAACAGCTGTAATTTACTAAATAACTTTATTATTATACTATTTACGACTCAATAGTTAAATATCG
>ENA-OREN01001884-OREN01001884.1-marine-metagenome-genome-assembly--contig:-NODE-1884-length-22989-cov-4.164804_pt1 | contig 22989 bp, 19 predicted proteins | sample MGYA00248624_ERZ508555 | MGnify/ENA primary metagenome ERZ508555 (study PRJEB26222, sample SAMN06267773) | marine metagenome | isolation source: Saanich Inlet, British Columbia, Canada | place...
GATCACGTTCCAGTCGTAGCTGTGGTGCATCGCCTCCAGGGTGATTTCCTCGAGCGGCGGGGCGTCGATGAATCCGCCCGCCGTGTTCACGAGGATGTCCGCGCGGCCCCAGGTGTCGAGGATGGTCTTCGTGGCGACCTTGACCTCGTCCTCGTCGGCGCATTCGGCCTTCACGAACATGGCTTCGCCGCCCGCGTCGGTGATCCGTTTGACGACCGCGTTGCCTTTCTCGGGCGTGCGACCGATGACCGCGACTTTCGCGCCTTCGGCCCCGAAGCGCACGGCGGCGGCTTCACCCATGCCCGCTGTCCCGCCGGTGACGACGGCGACTTGGCCGGTGATGTCTGTGAGTTCGTTCATTTTGGTTGTGTCCTTGGCCGCACTAGGCGGCGATGGGGATGGTGCCGACGGAATCCATGATCAGCGGCGCATCGGTCGCGGCCTGGACGTCGTCGGCGGTCAGGCCGGGTGCGACCGCATCGAGCACCAATCCTGCGTCCGTGACGGAGATCTCCGCCATATCCGTGAAGATGCGCGTCACCACGCCGCCGGCCGTCAGGGGATAACTGCGTTCGGCGACGATCTTGGCCGCCCCGTCGCGGGCGGTATGGGTCATCATCGCGAAGACCCGCTTGGAGCCAGCCGCGATGTCCATGGCACCCCCCACGCTGCCCGATGTCTGGTTGGGCAGGCGCCAGTTGCAGAGGTCGCCGTTCGCCGCCACCTGGAACGCGCCGAGAACCGCGCAATCCAGCCGCCCGCCGCGGGCGATCGCAAAGCTGTCTGTGTGGTGCACATAGGCGCCACCCGGCACCATGGTCACAAGCTCCTTGCCGGCGCTGATCAGATCCTGGTCCGCTTCGCCCTCGGCCGGGGGCGGGCCCATGCCGATCAGGCCGTTTTCCGAGTGGAACATCACGTCGCGTTCGCGCGGGATGAAAGTCGGAATCATGGTCGGCATGCCGATGCCGAGATTGACCAGCCAGCCGTCCTCCATGTCCTGCGCCGCGCGGGCCGCGATCTGTTGCCGGGTCAGCAGGTTTGTCTGTTCGTCGCTCATGATGCGTTCCGCTCCTTGCCGATCTCGTACCAGCCGGTGACATAGTAGGTGTCCACGAAGACACCCGGCGTCACGATGACTTCCGGGTCGAGATCGTCGATTTCGACGTCCTCCTGGACCTCGACGATCGTGTGGCCGGCGGCCATCGCCATGATCGGGTTAAAGTTTCGTCCGGTCTTGCGGTAAATCAGGTTGCCGCGCGGGTCGACCTTGTATGCCTTGATCAGCGCGAAATCGCCGTGCAACGGCTTCTCCAGCACGTAATCCTTGCCTTCGACGGTCATCGTTTCCTTGCCGATGGCCAGATCCGTGCCGACACCCGTCGGGGTCAGAAATCCGCCCAGACCGGCACCCGCCGTGCGCATGCGCTCGGCCAGCGTGCCCTGGGGTACGATTTCGAGCTCGATCTTGCCCGCGTCGTATAGCTCCTTGAAAACAAACGATTCCTTGGCCCAGGGGAAGGTGCAGACCAGCTTCGCCACGCAGCCTTCTTCGAACAGTCGCGCGATACCGCTGTGGCCGGTGCCTGCATTGTTGGTGACGATGGTCAGGTCGCGGCGTTTGAGGTCGCACACGCCGTCGATCAGAACCTCCGGCACACCGGGCTGGCCGAAGCCGCCGATCAACAGCGTCGCGCCATCGTGTATACGGCTGACGGCATCTTCGAGGGTTTCGGCTTTCTTGTTCTTCATGCGCTTTAATCCAGACGGGGCTCAGGCAGGGGTGAAGTAAGGCGCGGGGCGGCCGTTGGGGCCGTCCTGGAAGGTTACGGTGACCCGGTCACCCACGGCAATCGCCTCGGTGCCAACAAGGCCGCCCATCATCCGGAAGCCTTCATCCAGATCGACGAGCAACACGGTGTAGGGCGCGTTGTCGGCGAAGGCGGGCGGGGCGCGGTGCACGGTCGAGCAGGCGTAGACGCTGCCTTCGCCCTTGGAGACCGCCCAATCGGGATCGGTCGCGCCGCATTTCGGGCAGATAGAGCGCGGGTAGAAGATCGAGGCGTCGCACGCCCCGCATTTGCGATACCGGAGCTCGCCTTCGGCGGCACCCCGCCAATAGGGATCGCCGTCCGGGTCGATTGCTTGGGTCTCTTCGGCCATTTCTCTACTCCAGACCCAGAATACAGGTCGAATTCGAGGACAATACGCCACCCGTGCCGCTGATCAGCGCCAACACGGCATCGGCGACCTGGCGCGCGTCGCACTCGCCGCGCAGCTGACGGACGGCCTCGATGATCAGGAAGATGCCGTACTGCCCGGGATGGCAGTAGGACAGCCCACCGCCATTGGTGTTCAGCGGGAATTCGCCGCCCGGGCCTGTCCGGCCGTTCGCCAGGAATGCGCCGCCTTCGCCGGGTTTGCAAAAGCCGAGGGATTCCAGCGTCAGCAGCACCGTGATGGTGAAGCTGTCATAAATCTCGGTGACGTCGATCTGATCGTGGCTGACGCCCGCCATCTCGAAGGCGCGTTTGCCGGATTCCGATGCGGGTGTGACCGTCAGGTCGGGCATTTCGGAGATCTGCGCATGGGACAGGGATTCGCCCTGACCAAGCAGCCAAACCGGCGGTTTGTCGAGGGTCTTGGCGACATCGGGGCTGACCACCACCACCGCGCCGCCGCCGTCGGTGAACAGGCAGCAGTCGAGGCGGTGCAGGGGGCTGGCGATCATCCCGGAGTCCAGCACCTCGTCGCGGGTCAGGGGATCACGGCGATAGGCCTTCGGGTTCAGTCCGGCCCAGGCGCGGGTGGAGACCGCCAGATCGGCGAGTTGCTCGGACGTCGTGCCGTATTCCGCGAAATGCCGCGAGGCGGCCAGCGCGTAGGCGCCGACCGGCGTCGGCAGGCCATAGGGCGCCTCGTACTGATATCCGAGGTCGTTGCGGATCTGGAAGATGTACTTGTCCTGCTTGGAGCGCTGGGTGCTGCCATACAGGATCACCGCCACCTTGCAGAGCCTGGCCTGGATCGCCGCGGCGGCATGTCCGAGGTGGAACTCGAAAGACGCGCCGCCGACCGACGTGCTGTCGGCGTATTTCGGCTGGATGCCCAGATATTCGCAGATCTGCAGCTGGGGCAGGCGGCCCCAGGCGCCGGAGACCAGAACCCCGTCCACATCGGACTTCTCCAGCCCGGCATCTGCCAATGCGGCCGCGAAGGCCTCGGCCTGCAGCGTGAGAACGGTTGAATCCGGGACCACGCCGAGGCGGGATTCCGCCACACCGGCGATGGCGCATGCTTTCTTCAGGCTCAAACTCTTCCCCCACAAAACGGCCGCGCACTCTGCTTGGGACTCTGCGGTGCGTTCGACATTACGGATTATCTCCAAGCATGCGCAGAAGTCCATGCGTGTGGGCGCATGGCGAGCAACCGATATCGGGATTTGCGGCTACTCGCCGGCCAGTTTCCGGATCAGTCGTTCGGCAAGCCAGTCCGTATAAATCTCGGCACCCGAACGCAAGACATGCCCGGCGTCGCGCCAGTGCTCGTTTGTCAGCTGTTCCGGCAGGTCGGAATCCGAATATTCGATGCATCTGATGGCGGGCACGCGCGCGCAGATCGCCGCCTGGTGGGCGCGGCGATACACATCGAGAATTGGCGGGGTGAAATACAGCGCGTTCTTGATGCCGCGTTTCGGCAGGGACGCGGCCTGGCGCGCGCGCCAGCGCAGGGTTGCATCGAGCACATCGGCGCGGGCCACCAGCACCGGGAAGTCTTTCGGCAAAGCGCTGCGGACCGAGTCCGGGTCGAAATCGGGATCGGGCGTATCAAATGGCTGGTAGGCATCTCGCGGCAGCAGGAAGTCGCGATATTTGGCGTGCCCGGCGAGCCCGATGTTGAACATCCGGTAGAAGATGTGGCGGGCGTAGGTCTGTAAATTCCGAGTCTTTTCGATGAGGGGCCCGTCCGACTCCATCAAATGTTCAAACGCCAACCAGGCGTGGCCTCCGTTCAGGAATCGAATGCCGCTGGCCTTGTTCTCCTTGTTTGCATCGAGCACGACCTTGGCCTCTGTCGAGACCTCGAACAGGACGGCAATCGGGATGCGGTCTGTCTCGCGCAGATACTCGTCGAGCAATGCTTCATGCTCGAACGCGAAGAAGCCGCCGGCTGCGATGAATCGGACATCGTAGGGGAATCCAGCCTTTTCCAGCGCGGCCTCCAGGCGATCATCGTCGATCGCGTTGGCCGAGCGGCTTGAGCCGATAATCAGCACGTCGAGGCGTTTTTCAGACGGGTTTCGTTCGAGCTCGGCCAACACTTCGTCGACATGGGTGGCGCGCATGAGGTTCAGTGACCCGGCCGTCACATCCGTGAAGCCCACGAAAAGCATAAATCCGACGATCACGCCGGAAAGAATCTGGAAGGATTGTGCCTGTATCGGCAGCCGCGTGCGCAAAACCTGGATTGCGATGAGAGCGATGGCGCCGAACAGAAGAATGGGCTCTATATTGCTCACGGACTTGATCTCTTCCCGGGTGCAACAAACGTGCGTTGGCGCGTAGTTTACCCGATTACACCAATGAATGGACGACCGCGCTCACGATGCTGTTTACGGACGCCAGGTTCGCTATTTTCTTCGTGCTGTGTTTCGCCGTTTATTGGCTGCTCAGCCGCAATGCGCATCGCCATCACTTCCTGCTGGTGATGAGTTACGTGTTCTATGCCGCCTGGGATTATCGTTTCCTGGCCCTGATCATCTACGCTTCGGCTGTCGCCTTTATCGCCGCCAAGCTGATCAGCGCGAGCGATGACGTCGGGCGACGGCGTAAAATTCTCTTCGTCGCCGTCGGCCTTGAGCTCGCAAGTCTGTTCTTTTTCAAATACTTCGGATTCGTGTTTGAGAACATATCTGCGTTCTCGGGCGTGCTGTTTCAGACGCCTGACTGGTCGATTCCCGATATCCTCCTGCCGGTCGGGATCAGCTTCTTCACCTTCCAGGCCATCAGTTACATCGTCGATGTCGCGCGCGGCGACACGCGCCCATCGTCCAACCCGTTGGATGTCGCGCTGTACATCGCGTTCTTCCCTCAGCTGGTTGCCGGTCCGATCGTGCGCTCCACGGACTTCATGCCCCAGCTCGCGGAACAGAAGGTCCTGAACTGGGACGGATTTATCCAGGGCGCGGCCGTTTTCCTGCTCGGCTTTTGTTACAAGGCCGCGATCGCCGACAATCTGGCGCTGGTCGTCGACCCGGTCTACGGCGCGCCGGAGGATTGGTCGCGGTTGTCGCTGTGGGTCGCGACATTGGCGTTCCACAGCCAGATCTACTTCGATTTTGCGGGCTATTCCTGGATGGCCATCGGCGTCGCGCTGATGCTGGGCTTCAAGTTGCCCGCCAACTTCAACTATCCCTATATCGCCCGGAATATCCGCGATTTCTGGCAACGCTGGCATATCTCGCTGTCCACCTGGCTGCGCGACTATCTCTACATCCCGCTGGGCGGCAGCCGGCACGGCGGCGGCCGGTTCGTGTTCGCGGCCATGGTCACCATGATCCTGGGCGGGATATGGCACGGCGCGTCGTGGAATTTCGTCCTCTGGGGGCTGCTGCACGGTGTCGCGATCCTGGCCTATCGCTATCGTGCGCTGATCCCCGGGTTCGGCGCACGGCGCCGGGGATCGCCGCTCATTGGCCTGATTTTTGGTGTCGCGATCACGCAGGTCTGGGTGTTGCTGCTCTGGATCCCGTTTCGGGCCGACACGTTCGCGGACACGACCTACATCGTCTCCGCAATGTTCGGGGGCAGCACCGCGAACGGTGAGAAGGGGTATCCGGTCTGGATGCTCCTCATGGTGGTCCTGCCGGTGCTGGTCGATGCCGCGGCGGGTTTAAAGGTCGACAAGCTGCGTGCGATGCGGCCGGGGACGCCGTTCGTCTATGGCCTGGTGGCCGGTGCGGCTTTCGCCCTGATGCTCGTTTTGCTGCCGCTGGACAGTTCGCCGTTCATCTACTTCCGCTTTTAGGACACAAAGGCACGAAATTGGGTGTTTCGCGGCTTGCCGTTGCGGGAATTCCGCGTAGTTTACGGGCAACTTGATGGGAGAAGTCGCGATGGCGATGCTGGTCGACGGCCAATGGGTCGAAGAGAACGAAACCAAGAACAAGACGGACAAGAACGGCGCCTTCAAGCGTACGGATTCCTCGTTCCGCAACTGGGTGACGGCCGACGGCGCGCCGGGACCGAGCGGGGCGGGCGGCTTCGTGCCCGAACGCGGCCGCTACCATCTCTACATCGCGATGAACTGCCCGTGGGCGCACCGGACCCTGCTGACGCGCACCTTCAAGGGGCTGGAAGACGTCATCAGCCTCGACAAGACGGTGCCGCGGCGCAGCGACCAGGGCTGGTATTTCGATGATGACCATGTCGACAACGTGCTGGGGCTGTCGGCCCTGCATCAGGTCTATACGGCGTCCGATCCCGATGCGACGACCCGGGTGACGGTGCCGGTGCTCTGGGACCGGGAGAGCGAGAGCATCGTCAGCAACGAATCCGCCGAGATCATCCGCATGATGGACGGCGCCTTCGATGCCTTCTCGAACAACGAACGCGACCTGTATCCCGACGAATTGTCCGGACAGATCGACGAATGGAACGACCTAATTTATCAAACGATAAATAACGGCGTGTACCGCGCCGGATTCTCGATGGCCCAGGATGCCTATGAGGCCGCGGTGCGCGATGTTTTCGCGACCCTGGACAAGCTGGAGGCGCATCTGGCCGAGAACCGTTACCTCTGCGGCGATCAGTTCACGGAAGCCGATGTGCGTCTGTTCCCGACCATGATCCGGTTCGATGTGGCCTATTACGGCGCGTTCAAGTGCAATCTGCGGCGCCTGATCGACTATCCCAACCTGTGGGCCTACACCCGCGAGATCTACCAGATGCCCGGCATTGCCGACACGGTCGATCTCGATGTCTACAAGCGCGGTTACTATTCGAAGAGCCCGCAGCGCAACCCGAGCGGCGTCGTCCCGCTGGGGCCCGCCATCGACCCGAGTGTGCCCCACGGCCGGGGGTAAACTGGAACGCCTGATCTGATGACGCCTGCGTCCGCGCCGAAAACGGTGCAACAACATATCGACGAGACACCTTTCTGGCCGGACGGAACGCCGGTTTCACAGGTGCCTCTCACGGGCATGCAATGGCGCATCTGGCTGCTCGCCGCGGCCGGCAAATTCTTCGAGGGCATGGTCGTCTTTCTCACCGGTGTCGCGCTGCCGTTGATGGCCCGGGAATTCGAGCTCGACGGGGTCGGGCATGGGCTTGTCGGGGCCGCACCGCTCGCCGGCATATTGTTCGGGGCCACCTTGCTCGGCGGTTTGGCCGACAGGATCGGGCGAAAGCCGCTGTTCGTCGGCGAGATGTTCCTGTTCGTGGCCTTTCTGGTCGCGATTGCCGTCACGCCCAACCTGCCGCTGCTGGTGATCTTCCTGTTCGGTATGGGGCTTGCCCTGGGGGCCGATTATCCGACGGCACACATGATGATCTCCGAAGCGATCCCGTCGAGGGTGCGCGGAAAACTGGTGATCGGCGCCTTTGGTTTCCAGGCACTTGGGGCAATTTTCGGCGTTGCAGTGGGGGTCCTGGTGCTCTCCCAGGAGCCCGATTTGGCCGCCTGGCGCTGGATGTATGCCGTGGCGATCATCCCCGGCCTCGCCGTCGCGATCGGGCGCATCTATGTGCCCGAGAGCGCGAACTGGCTGATGGCCCATGGCGATATTGGACCCGCACAAAAATCTCTGACGCGTCTGCTGCGGCGCGATCCGCCTTATCCGGACCAGCTGAACATTGCGCCCCCGCCAGCCACATTCGGTTCACGCACGACCGGATACGCGGCCCTGTTTTCACGCCGCAACCGGCGCGCCACAATCTTTGCCTCCCTGCCATGGTTTCTGCAGGACCTCGGGACATACGGAATCGGAATATTTACGCCCACGATTCTTGCCGCGACGCTCGGTCATTCGGTGGTGAAGTCCGGGTCCGTTGCGCAGATCGTGCATGGCGATATGGCCGCCGCCAAGGGCACCGCGATGATCGATGTTTTGCTGATCGTCGGCATCGTCGTCGCGGTTTTGCTGGCCGACCGTGTCGGGCGCGTCAGGCTTCAGGTGGCCGGCTTCGTCGGTTGTGCCGCCGGCTTGTCTATCGCCGCTTTGTCCGGCGCGTTCAGCGGTACAACACAACTCGTCCTGATTTTTGCAGGCTTCATGCTGTTCAATTTCATGACGAACATGGGCCCGAACGCCCAGACTTACCTGATCGCCGGCGAAGTGTTCCCCACGCATTTGCGTGGAAAGGGCGCGGGGTTTGCCGCGTCCTTTGCCAAGATCGGTGCCGTTGCCACCGCATTCCTGTTTCCGGTCCTGCTGCTTGATCTGGGGCAGGGCACGGTGCTCGGCATACTCATCGCAACGTCATTGATCGGGGCGCTTGTCACCTGGCGTTATCGTATCGACACGCGGGGGATCGACCTGGATACGCTGCACGATGATGGTTAGGTGCTCGTCAGAACCAACCGCTCGCCCAGCGTTCCCCGCGGCCGCGGTTGACGTGACCCGAGGCGGTCTGCACCCTTGATGTGGCTCCGGTTGTTACGTCGACGGCGGACTGTCTGGTGCGCGCAATGGTGGGAATGACATGAACGGGGCGATCGAAAATCTGCCGCTGATCATCCTGTTGATCGGTGCGACCGTCGTCGCAGCCATGATTCTGCGCGGGCTCTGCCGACGGATCGGCATACCGCCGCTGGTCGGCTACATGCTGCTGGGCGTGGCGGCCAGATTCGTTGACATAAACGGGGCTCTGCTGACCGGCGAGGTGATCGCGGTCTACGAGTTCCTCGGCGGGATCGGCGTCATCACATTGCTGTTTCGCGTCGGGATCGAGGCGGATGTTCGCGACATGCTGCGCCAAATCCGCCGGGCCGCCTGGGTCTGGATCGGGAATGTCGCGGCCAGCGGCCTGGCCGGGTTTGCCACCGCCCATTACCTGCTCGGGATTCCGTTCATTCCCAGCCTTTTTGCGGGCGTCGCCCTGACGGCCACCAGTCTCGGTATCTGCCTTGGCGTCTGGCGCGATGCCGGGCGCCTGCGCACCCCGGCCGGTGCGTTGCTGACCGACGTCGCCGAACTCGATGACATCTCGGGCATCATTCTGATGATCCTGCTGATCTCGATTGCGCCGGTCCTGATGTTGGGGAACGGCGGCGTGCTCAGTGCGTTGGGCCAGGCCGGGTTCGTCGTGTTGCTCAAGGTTGCCGGTTTCGCGGCGCTCTGTATCGCGTTTGCCTACTATCTCGAACGGCCCATCACGACATTCTTTGAGCGCCTCGAGCCGAGCCCGAACCGGATGATTCCGATAGCGGGTATGGCGCTTGTCATCGCCGCTGCGGCGGGCTGGCTCGGGTTTTCCCTGGCTGTCGGAGGCCTGTTTGCGGGGATGATATTCAGCCATGAGAAAGCAGCTGTGCAGGTCGATGAGGCCTTTTCGCCGCTGTATGATTTCTTCTCGCCGTTCTTCTTCGTCAGCATCGGTTTGTTGTTTGAGCCGACCCTCCTGGTCGCCGGGCTGGCAATCGGCGTCCCGCTGCTCGTCGCCGGTGTCCTTGGCAAAATCGCCGGAACCGTTTTACCGGCGCTGTCGATGACCACCCTGATGGGCGGGCTCGTCCTCGGGGTGAGCATGGTCCCGCGTGCGGAGATCGCGCTGGTCATCGCCTTCGAGGGACGCCGCCTGGGAGACTGGGCAATGCCACCCGAATTGTTCTCGGCGATCGTCGTGGTCAGCCTGGTGACGTCGCTTGTCACGCCGATTGTCGTTGCACGAATGCTGTCGGGCTGGACGCCACGCTTGAAGGGTGAGGCACCCACCGAGGAGCCTCCGCAGGCCTAGGCGGATCTGGCGGCGGATCAAGCTGCGGATCTAGCCAATCGCCCCGCATGCGTGCGTGATGCCGGTGCTGATCTTCTGGATCAGCGCGTAGGTCTCACGCAGCGGCTTGAAGATCGTGATGTGCTCGTCGATATAGCCCTCGCGGCTGAGCTGGGCGTAGGAGGAGGGCTCACCGAAATCCTCCGCCGGCCGCTGGCTGCTGGGAACAGGGAAGGCGCGTTCGAGAATCACCAGCGCGCTGGGGATGCCGAGCTGCAGCAATTCCGCCACCACATCGTCGATCGTGACATTCGGTTCCCGGCTGAACCGCGGCACCCGGGTGATCAGCCGGAACAGGTGCCCAATCACCGCCACCCGTATGGCGTGCAGCAACTCCACTGTGGCGTCTGGGTCGGGCATCGCATCGGGTGACGCCGCGCCGTTCAGGCCGAGTTCGTCGAATGCCGTCTGGCGCGCGATGCTGTCTTGCAGGAACAGCCGCAACATTCGGCTCAACCGTTCGTGACGCCGATTGCGCTGGAGCGTGCCGGCCAGGCTTTCCATGGGTTCGCGCAGGATCGGGTCGTCACTGGCCTGCGCCCGCAGGAGCCATGACACCGGGTCAAACAGGCCGACATAGGCGCGGAACGCGGCCAACGAGCCATAGCTGTCGGCCCGGTAGGCGAGATCGACCAGGCTCTGCAGGCGCGGCGACTGGTCGTAGATTCCCTGAAACCGCTCGGGATCGATCGCGATGGCGCCGCCCAATCCCCCGACGGTATTCGCGAGATATCCAAGCTGCTGCAGGATCGCGTTGTTCGGGATGGCGCGAATTTGCGACGGGTGGGATGAATCGGCCGGCCTCTGCCCCTCATGGGCGCGCTTGGTCGGGCGTGACCCGGATGTGGGCAGGAGGTTGGTCGCAAAGGTGGCGAGTAACGACGCATAGTCGGTGTCCTCGACCAGCCGGTCGTGGAAGCTCTTCACGGCGAGGAAGAATTCGAGCGAGAAATCGGTGTCGGCGTAGAAACTATCGTCGACCGCCGCAGCCGGGCCTTCGGTATCAAACCGCTGTTCGACCAGTCGGCTGAGGGTCGCCAGGGCGATCTCGGGATCGGCGAAGAAGACATACCCGTCGCCGCCCTGGAAACTGAGCTCCTGCTTTGACGTGATTTCAGCGGCCTCGAATACCGAGCGGCTGAACGGCGTGTCCACGTAATCGAGCCGCTGGGCGAACGCGGCGGGGTGGGCGCCGCGCCCGACGGATTCTCCATGGGTGTCGAAGATCACGACTTCGATGTCCGTCAGTCCAGCTGCCGCGAGGACGCCGGCGAGCTTGATCCGAAATCGCTCGATCGCCAGCGAGGCGGCAATCTGCCCCATGAACCGTCCGGCGTCGGAGAATCCGGTCTGCACGCATATCCGTTTGCGCGTGTGGACATAGGCCCGGAAATACTCGTTCTCGACGAGTTCAGCGATCATGTCGTGGCCATGTTCGAGCGCGTGCGGGGTCTCGAACAGGGGCGAGATATCCAGCCGGTCGTCGATCCCGAACAGGCGCGCGAAATACAGCGCAGTGAGAACCTCGAACGGAGATTCACACTCGGCGATCAGCAGCCGGATCGGGGTCTCGGAATCGATATGTTTCAGGATCTGAGAGGCGATCATGAACAGCCGTCGCGCCGATGCGGATTCCGCGATGACATCGCCGAAATTGCTGGTCACGGGAGATGCGTCCGCAATCAATTCGTTCAGGGCGCGCATATGGGAGCGTCGGGTGGCCGATACGTTGGGCGAGTGTTCGAGGCCGACATCCCGGCGGATCGCGTTGACCAGCTGTGACGCGTTAAGCCGGAGATGCACATGCGCGGCACCCAGCCCGCTGGTGGCGACGAGGGCGCGGAGATTGGCGACGGCGCCGGCCAGTTCGCTCGGTGCTATTTCTACGGCGCGGTCCAGCGGTGTGCGCAACGCGGCGGCGCTGCTCTGGCGCGTGTCGCTGCGCGACGCGATGTGGCGGTTGAACTGCTGAACCGCGTCACCATCCATCGTATCCGTGTTGAGGGAGGCCAGGTCGGCAGCGATCAGGTCGCGCAATCCGGCCAATCGTGCGGCCACCAGTTCTATCTGGGCAGGGAACTCGTCGCCCGGGTCGGCAATGCCGGAGATGTCGGCGTTGATGGCGGTGGCACGGCTGATCAAATAGTCGACCTGGTCGAGTTCGCTGCGCAGACGTGCGGACAGCGTGTCCGACCAACCGATATCGGCGCGGCCGTCGAGGTCGTATCCGACCCAACTCGCGAGCGTTGCGATCTGCGGCACGAGTTTGCGCCACTCGTCGGGGTAGGCGGCCCTGGCCACATCGAGAATGATGGCGTGAACCTGGCCACGTGCCAGACGCGCATTGGCGATGGCCCGGGCTGCGAATTCCTCTTCGAGGCGCAGGTCGATTGGCGCGGGCGGTCCGAACAGGTCGCCGTCGGACAGGGACTGGATGACGTCGCTTGATTCCGTCGGGTCTCCCGCAAGTTCGGCAAGGGCGCTCATCGCTTCGCGCGACATAGAGAAGGTGGGATGCGCGGTGAAGACAATGCCGAAGGTCGCGCGTTCGACCAGGGTGCTGAAATCGGTGAATGCGACGGTCTTCCCGTCCGGGCTGCGGGTCAGGCCTTCGAACAGGTCGCGCAGGCCCTGCGCGTTCACCTCTGGATCAACCTCGCCGAGATACTTGCCGAGGCGGCCGGCACGGACCTGGAAAGCATCCCGGGTCAGCCCGTCGACGGCATCCGTGAGGTCGGCAAGCGCGATGTCGCCGCGATCGAGCATGCGCGTGATCTCGTCGGAGACCTTCTGCACATGGTTTGCGAGCGGCTCGTCCCGTGCCGCATGCCGGTATGCCCCATAGAGGATGGAGAGCTGGCCGGAGATGTCCTCGGACGAACTGGCAGGGCTCATCCGGCCGCTGCGGCCAGACGGTCGAGCCCGGCCTCGAGGTCGGCGATCAGATCATCGGGATGTTCGAGACCCACATGCAGACGCAACAGGGTGCCGGTCGATTCCCATTCGGTCGCGGTCCGGAGGGGCTTCGACGGAAGGATGAGGGACTCATAACCGCCCCAGCTGGCACCCATGGCAAATAGTTCCATGCCGTCGAGCATGGCGCCCAGCGCCGTGTCGTCATGGTGTTTGTCCAGGGTCAGGCCGAACAGGCCACATGCGCCCTCGAAATCGCGCTTCCAGAGTTCATGTCCGGGATCATCGGGCAGGGCGGGGAAGAGGACCCGGGTGACTTCCGGGCGTGTCTTCAGCCATTTGGCGACGGTGAGCGCGTTTTCCTCGTGCTGGCGCAGGCGCACCGCCATGGTGCGCAGGCCCCGCAAGCCGAGATAGCAATCGTCCGGCGCGGCATGCTGACCCCAGTAGCGGAAGTTCATCAGGATCTTTTCGTAATACTCTTCCGTCGTGACGATGATGCCGAGCATGGCGTCCGAATGGCCGACGATATATTTGGTCGCGGCATGTACCGAGACATCGACGCCTTTCTCGAAGGACCGGAAGTTGAGCGGCGTACCCCAGGTGTTGTCGTTGATGACGACTGCACCACGCGCGTGTGCTGCGGCGGAGATCGCCGGAATATCCTGGACTTCGAAGGTCTGGGAGCCGGGCGCTTCGGTGAGCACGACCTTGGTGTTGTCCCGCAGCAGGTCTGCGATGCCGGCGCCGATCAGGGGATCGTAATAGGTGGTCTCGACGCCGTACTTGGCCATGACGTTGTTGCAGAAATTGCGCGTCGGGAAATAGGCGCTGTCGGAGACGAGAATATGGTCACCGCTTTCGACAAAGGCGGAGATTGCCGTGGTGATTGACGCGAGCCCGGACGACACGGCGATTGCGTGATCGCCGCCCTCGACCAGGGCGACAGCTTCCTCGAGGGACTTCTGGGTTGGTGTGCCCATGCGCCCGTAGGTGATGTGCTTGGTGAAATCGCGCGCGCGCCACTCGGCCAAGGTTGGGCTGGTGATCGTGGATGCGTGATAAACCGGCGGATTGACGATCCCGAAATTGTTCTCCGGGTCACGCCCACCGCTGGCGAGCAGCGTCTCCGGGTGAACATTGTCCTTCTTGGTCATGCGGCACCCTTTTCCTTTGGTGTTTCGTCATTGCTGCCCCATTCGGTCCAGGATCCGTCGTAGAGGGCCCAATTGTCGCGGCCGACCAGATGCATACCGAGACCCAGGATGCAGGCGGTAACGCCTGATCCGCAGGTCGTCGTCACGGTGCGGGAACCGTCCACGCCGGCCCTGTCGAAAGCGGCGCGTAGCGTGTCGGCGTCACGGAAGGCACCGGATTCAGCGTCGACGATCTCGGCATATGGCAGGTTGGTCGAGCCCGGGATGTGGCCGGGCTCCACGCCGGCGCGCGCCTCGGGCTGGCTGCCGTCGAAACGATTGGCGGCGCGAGCATCCAGCACCAGTTCCTCGGTGCTCTCGATGTTGGCCTGAATCTGAGCGATTGAGCGGAGTTTCGTCTCGTCCAAGCTCGCGCTAAAGGTTGCAGCTGCAAATGACGGGATATCCGCAGTAACCGGGCGGTCCTCCGCCTGCCACTTGCGGAACCCGCCGGTCATCACGGCCACATTCTCGTGGCCGAAGGCCCGAAACATCCACCAGACCCGCGGGGCCGAGAATAGGCCGTCGGCGTCGTAGACGATGACCCGCTGATCGTTGGAGATGCCCATGGCCCCCACGGCTGCGCTGAAGTCATCTGCGCTCGGGAACATATGGGGCGAGGGGGTCGGAGCCGGGTCGCACACGGCATCAATATCGAAATGGATCGTGCCCGGGATATGCGCCTCCTGATACTCGGCCTTGCCGTTCCGGCCTGTCGCCGCGAGGTGATATGAGCCGTCGAGGATACGGACGTTCGGGTCGTCCAAATGGTCGGCAACCCAGGCCGTGTCGACCAGTGAACCAGCGTTTACGTAGGTCATAAGAATTATTCCTTATGTATCTGATTTATATGTCGTTTAGAGAGATCGCAACGCGCCGGTTCTGACGCCCCTTGCTCTCGATTTTGGTGACCGTGACGGGGCCAATTTCCGACGTGTTCGCGACATGTGTGCCGCCGCATGGCTGCAGATCCTGACCGGCAATCCGGATCAGGCGAACCTGACCGGCACCGCTCGGCGGTTTCACGCTCATGGTCTTCACCAGATCGGGCTGGGCTGTGAGCTCGGCGTCGGTGATCCAGTCCTGATCGACGGCATGATTGCCGGCGATCAATTCGTTCAGTTTCGCGGTGATCTCGTCCTTGTCCAGATTGCTCTCCGGAATGGCGAAATCGAGCCGACCCTTGCCGTCGTTCACCTGGCCGCCGGTCACCGGAAACTCTACGACGGCCGAAAGCAGGTGCAGGCAGGTGTGAACCCGCATCATGCGGTGCCGCCGCGCCCAGTCGATTTCGGCCGTGAGTTTGGCGCCCGTGGCCGGCGAAATCTGAGCTTCGGCGGGCACATGCACGATTATGTCCGGCCCGCCATCCTCGTCGCGACCCTTTACCGTGGTTGCGATCTCGATGGTGGTGCCATCTGCAAGCCGCAAGATGCCGGAATCACCGGGCTGACCGCCGCCTGTCGGGTAAAATACGGTCCGGTCGAGAACGATGCCGCCCAGATCGTTCACCGAGACAATCGTTGCGTCGCAGGATTTGGCGTAGGCGTCGTCGCGGAAGACCGTGTCCGTTGCAGCGTTGCTCAATTGTCCAGCCATTCCGGGAAGGGCAGGCCCTTTTCCTTGAGGAATGCCACGTTGAAGATCTTGGACGCGTAGCGATGGGAGCCATCACACAGGACGGTGACGATCGTGTGGCCCGGTCCCAGTTCCTTGCCCAGACGGATCGCACCGGCGACGTTGATGCCGCTCGACGTCCCGACACTGAGGCCTTCTTCGCGGATCAGATTGTACATGATCGGCAGCGCTTCCTCGTCGGGGATCTGGAACGGAAAGTCCACCGGAGCACCCTCGAGATTGGCGGTAATCCGGCCTTGGCCGATGCCCTCGGTGATCGATGAGCCCTCGGATTTGAGCTCCCCGTTGGCATAGAAATTGTAGATTGCCGCACCCATCGGGTCAGCGAGGCCGATCTTGACGTCCGGATTGCGACTTTTCAGATACATGCCCACACCGGCAAGGGTGCCGCCGGTACCGACCGCGCAGATGAAGCCGTCGAGCTTACCCTCGGTCTGGTCCCAGATCTCGGGGCCTGTGGTATCGAAATGACCCTGCCGGTTCGCAACATTGTCGAACTGGTTGGCCCAGATCGCGCCCGCGTCTTCCTTGGCGGCGAGCTCATCAGCCAGGCGACCCGACTGCTTGATGTAGTTGTTGGGGTCCTTGTACGGGACCGCGGGCACCTCGATGAGCTCGGCACCGGCCTGACGCAGGGCGTCCTTCTTTTCCTGGGTCTGGGTCTCGGGAATGACAATGACCGTGCGGTAGCCAAGGGCATTCGCCACATGTGCAAGCCCGATGCCGGTGTTGCCGGCCGTCCCTTCGACGATGACACCGCCGGGTTTCAGCAGGCCTTTCGCCTCGGCGTCCTTGACGATGGCCAGGGCGGCACGGTCCTTGACGGATCCGGCGGGATTGAGAAACTCAGCCTTTCCCAGGATGGTGCATCCGGTCTCTTCCGAGGCCCGACGTAACTTGATCAGCGGCGTATTGCCGACCGCTTCGATGAAACCGTCGCGAACGTTCATTTCACTGCCTTTTTGTGTGATTCCAGGGAAAGTACGCTTGGCGGGAATGTAGCTCCCGGCCCGTGGCCCTGCAAGCGCACGGGCGTCTATTCGGCCCGTTTTCGGACAATTTAACGGGCTTGATTGTTGCCGCGCGCCAGCGAATAACAGTGCCGGTCTTGGCGCGGGTGTTGTTCTGGTGCGAATAGGCCAACGGTTGATCATGGGGGATGCAATGGAACTGGGACTTTCGGGAAAACGCGCGCTGGTATCGGGATCGACCCTGGGGATCGGCCGCGCGATCGCAGAATCCCTCGCCAAAGAGGGCGCGTCCGTCATTGTGAATGGTCGCGATGCGACCCGCGTCGAGCAGGCGGTGGCGGAAATATCCAATGTCGGTACGGTCGCAGGGTTCGCCGCCGATCTCTCGACGGCGCAGGGTGCCACCGATCTGACAGCCTTTGCGACACAGGAAGGCCCGGTCGACATCCTGGTCAACAATGCCGGAATGTTCACCGTGAGCGAGTTCTTCGACATCGAAGACGCCGACTGGCAGGCGATGTTCGATCTCAATGTGATGAGCGCGGTGCGTCTCTCACGCGCGTTGATGCCGGCGATGCTGGAACGGGGATGGGGACGGTTGTTGTTCATCGGTTCGGATCAGAGTTCCAAGCCCAATCCTTCGATGGCCCACTACGCCATGACCAAGACCGCGCTGGTTTCGATCGCGCGGAGCCTGGCCGAACGAACCCGCGAGACCGGCGTGACGGTGAATACCTTGCAGGTCGCTCCAACATGGACCGACGGCGTGGACGCTTTCATGCGGCAGATGGCGGAAATCGAAGGCACGACGCCGGAAGAGATGAGCAAGGGTTACTTCGCCGAAGGGGAAGGGCGCACGTCGCTGCTGCAGCGCTGGGCACAACCCGAAGAGATCGCGGCGGTCGCGACATTCCTGTGTTCGCCCCAGGCATCCGCGATCAACGGCAGCGCGCCGCGTGCGGATGGCGGCATGGTCCGGTCGCTGTTCTAGGCGTCCGCGTCGTCTTTTCCGGGTCCGTCCAGGACGGCCTTCGCGTCCGGTGACACCGAGCGGAGATGCAGGTCGCGTTGCGGGAAGGGAATTTCGATTCCGTTTTCGTGGAACAGGTCCCACACCCGAAGCAGGACCGCGCTCTTGATGTTCGACACGCCCCCCTGCGGATCGCTGATCCAGAAGCGGATTTCCATGTCGACCGAACTGTCGCCAAACCCCTTGAGCAGGCACACCGGCTTGGGATCGCTGACAATCCGGTCCAGACCCTCGGTTGCTTCGATGCACAGGGCGATCGCCTGGTGCACGTCGGTGCCATATGAGACGCCGACCGGGATTTTTAACCGGACGCGCTTTCCGCTGAACGACCAGTTCTCGACGCGCGTGACGATCAGCTCTTCATTCGGAATCAGGTGCTCGATGCCGTCGCGGGTGACGACGGACACGTAGCGCGCGCCCAGCGACTGGATCCAGCCATAGGTGCCGGCCACGCCGATCGTGTCGCCCGGCTTGATGGAGCGGTCCATCAACAAAATGATTCCGCTGATGAAGTTGCTGACGATCTTCTGCAGGCCGAAGCCAATGCCGACGCCCAGCGCGCCGCCGAACACCGCCAGGGCGGTGAGATCGATCCCGACGCTGTTGATCGCGACGAACACGGCGAAGATGACCAGCAAAATCTTCAGCAGCTTCGAGAACAGGACCTGCATCGAGGGTGTCAGGTTCGGCAGCTTGTTGATGCGCCGCTCGAGCAGGTTCGCGGCGATGTTGGCCAGCCAGAGCAGCAAGACGAGATAGAACAGCCCCTCGATGACCCCGAGTGCGGTGACGCGGACCTGGCCGACCTTGAGCGCGATTCCGTCGAGGAGATCGAGTGCCGGTCGAAGGAAACCGAGGATATTCAACGCGGCGATGACCCAGACCACGACGGCAATGAAACGCGCCCAGACCTCTTCGCGGACGAATTGGGTGATCAGCCGGATGACGATCCAGGCGTTGACCAGACTGACGACGACCGACATCAGCTTGTCGCGCAATTCGAGCTGGTCGGCGGCGGCCACTGCGATCCAGAGCAGGATGACCCAGATGATCGGCGTGATCAGCGTCAGAAATGTGCGCCAGACCACAGAAAGTTTGGCGTCGTGGCGCGAGTTTTCGAGTTTCGCTTCGAGCCACTTCCGGAAGGGAATGGCAACGACCCGGGCGAGCAGCAGGGTCGTGACGATGGCGCCGAGCTCCCAAAGAGCGGCCAAGGTCAGGATTTCTGCTTCGACCCATATCTGCGCGTCGGCCAGAAGGGCCAACCACAATTCACGATCCAGAAGCCTGTCCATCGATGCCGTCAGTCTCGCCCAAAATGCCGTCAGACGGGCTGGTCAAACCAGATGCTCCCGCCCGTTCTACGGCTTACGGTATCAGCATATAGGCGAGGCATGGAGATTCGCGGATAGGTCCGGTTGGCCGTTGGTTCTATTCCTGCGGATAGAATGCGGCGCGTAGGCCCTCGGCCGCGAAATCGAGCGCCTCGAAGGCGGCGTCGACATAGCCGCCCATGCTTGGAAACAGGTGCGGGTAGCCCTCCCAATTGCGATGGCGAACCGGGACGTTCGCTGCGGCGAGACGTTCGGCATAGGCGATGCCCTCGTCGCGCAGCGGATCGTGGCTTGCCGTGATCACCGTGGCCGGAGGGAGTCCCGTAAAGTCATTGGCCTGGAGTGGCGAGACACGCGGGTCATGGCGCAGGGCCTCATCATCGAGATAATTCTCCACCCAGCGTTCCTGCATGCGGCGGGTGAGGATGGGGCCGTCGGCATTCTCCACATAAGAGGGGGTGTCGAAGATCAGGTTGGTGATCGGGCAAATCAGGACCTGTGCGGCGAGGGGCGGGCCGGAATCGCGAAGCTGCTGGGCGGTGACCGCCGTGAGGTTGCCGCCGGCGCTGTCGCCGGCGACGGCGATGCGCGTGGGATCGGCGCCGATTTCATCGGCGTGTTCATGCACCCAGCGCACGGCCCATTGGCAATCGTCGAAGGCAGCGGGGAATTTATGTTCGGGCGCCAGCCGGTATTCGACGGATACGAAGATGGCGCGCGCGGCGTTGGCCATGTAGCGGCATTGCGGCTCCACCGTATCGTGGCTACCGATGGTCCAGCCGCCGCCGTGGAAGTAAACGACCACCGGCAGGGGTTGGTCGTCGGGTGCGGTCACGGGAACATAAATGCGCAGCGGCACCGGTCCGCCCGGGCCCGCCGGATACAGGTCCATCACCCGGCGCAGCGGCACAGGGGCCTGGTTCAGGAGGGCAACCCGCTCGCGCAGTGTCGCGCGTGCCTCGCCCGGGGAGAGGTCCGGGAAGCTCACGCCCGCCATCATGGCGACGGCCTTGCGGATCTGGGGGTGAAGTTCCATGGCACATCATACTTTAGGAAGTGGGACAGTTGGCGGCGGGCCGAATGTTGCTCGGTCTGTTGATCGCCCAGGATCTGTCCACATATAGCATTCCAGCGCAATGCTGAACCGACCCAGGCCAGTTCCGAAGTCTGAAGGCGGCGGACAACCGTAGGAGATATTGATGCGTACAGAGAAATTCGAGTTTCCGGGGCATTCAGGCGAGATGCTGGCCGCGCGGCTGGACGCGCCGGACCAGGCGCCGCGGGCCTACGCGTTGTTTGCCCACTGCTTCACCTGCACCAAGGATATCTATGCTGCGTCGCGGATCGCCCGTGCGCTAACGGAAACGGGCATCGCGGTGGTGCGCTTCGATTTTACCGGCCTCGGGCATTCCGACGGGGAATTCGCCAACACCAATTTCTCGTCCAACGTCGAAGACCTGGTGGCGGCAGCAGACCATATGCGTGACGCGCTGGCCGCGCCGCATCTGATCATCGGCCATAGCCTGGGCGGGGCGGCGGTGCTCGCAGCGGCTGGCCAAATCGACGAGGTGAAGGCCGTGGTGACCATCGGCGCGCCGGCCGAACCGGCGCATCTGGCGCACATGTTCCAGGATTCAGCCGAGGAGATCGAGACGGCGGGCCAGGCCAATGTCCTGCTGGCTGGCCGCGAATTCACGATCAAGAAGCAGTTCCTCGACGACATCGAGGGGCAAACTCTGACCGCATGCCTCGCGAAGCTGGGCCGGGCCCTGCTGGTGATGCACAGCCCGATCGACAACACCGTGGGTATCGAGAACGCCGCGGCGATCTTCGCGGCCGCCAAACACCCCAAGAGCTTCATCTCCCTGGACGATGCCGATCATCTGGTCTCGCGCAAGGAAGACGCCGAATACGCCGCGACCGTGCTGGCGGCCTGGGCGAGCCGCTATATCCCGGTGGGGGAAACGTCGGACGCGGCGGGTGAAAAGGCGGCAGAAGGCGAGGTCGTTGTGTCGGAGACCGGCGAGAACCCGTTTGCCCAGGCGATCAGCGCCGGCGTGCACAGCCTGCGCGCGGATGAACCGTTGAAGATCGGCGGCGGGAACACCGGCCCCACGCCCTATGATCTGCTGCTGTCGGGCCTGGGCGCCTGCACCTCGATGACCATCCGGATGTATGCGAACCGCAAGAAGTGGCCGCTGGAGAAGGCGACGGTGCGCCTGACCCATGACAAGATCCACGCCGAGGATTGCGCCGATTGCGAGACCAAGGACGGGCGGATCGACCGCATCGCGCGGACCATCGAGCTCACCGGTGACCTGGACGATGAACAACGCGCGCGGCTGCTCGAGATCGCCGACAAATGCCCGGTCCACCGCACACTCGAGAGCGAGGTGAAGGTGGAGACCCGTCTGGCGGACTGAAGGCCCAAAGACCCAGCTTCACGGGCTATTGCCCGGCTGTCATTTGCCGTTGCCGCGGGAAGCGTGGATACTCGTGGCAACAGGTGACAGGAGCAAGGTTTTGAAAATACTCAAATATTTGATCGCCGCGGGGTTTTTCGCAGCAACGTCGGCACTGGTGACAGCGCCCGCCGCAGCACAGAGCCATGACTGCGGCAGCGTCACGCTCGCGGACATGAACTGGAGTTCGGCGACCTTCATCGCCAACCTGGACCGGTTCGTCCTCGAACATGCCTATGGTTGCGACGCCGAGCTGATCCCCGGCGACACCGTGCCGACCGGCACGTCGATGATCGAGAAGGGCAAGCCTGACATCGCGTCCGAACTCTGGACCAACTCCTTCCGCGATGCCCTCGATGCGGGGGTGAAGGAGGGGCGCCTGGTGATCGCCGGAAAATCCCTGTCCGATGGTGGGCAGGAGGCATTCTGGGTGCCGCGCTATCTGGTCGAGAAGCATCCGGAGCTCGCCACGATTCAGGGCGTGATCAAGAACGCCGGTCTGTTCCGCAATCCCGAGGACCCGACCCAGTCCGTGCTGATGGGTTGCCCGTCCGGCTGGGCCTGCCAGATCTCGGTGGAGAATATGGCGAAGGCGATGAACCTCGGCGATGCAGGTTTCATCGTCCGCGATCCGGGCTCGAGCGCGGGCCTGTCGGGTTCCCTGACGCGCGCGTATGAGCGCGAGAAGCCCTGGCTCGGCTACTACTGGGCGCCGACGGCACTGCTCGGCAAGTTTGATATGGTTGCGGTCGATTTCGGCAGCGGCATCGACCTTGAGGGCTACGTCAACTGCATCACCCAGGTGGATTGCGAAAATCCGCAGCCGACGATGTTTCCCCCGGCACCCGTGCTGACCGTCGCCGTCTCGGATCTGGCCAAACGCGCGCCGGACGCCGTCGACTATCTCTCCAAACGCGCGTTCACCAACGCGTTCCTGAACGGCCTGCTCGCCTGGATGGAAGAGAATCAGGCCGATGGCGAGATCGCGGCGGTCCATTTCCTGAACGAGAATGAGGCTGTCTGGCGCCCCTGGGTGTCGGACGCGGCTGCCGCCCGGATAAAATCCGCGCTCGCCAGCCTCTAGCGACTATCATTTCATCCCGGCGGCCCATCGGTCGCCGGGATTTTCATTAGCCGGGCCGCAATCGCATCGGAGATTTGGACCATGGCCGACACATCATGGTGGGTGACGTTCCCCCAAATGGAGCGCGAGACGCTGGTCGGGTTCCGCAAGGCGCTGGATGGAGCTTATCGCGATTTCTCGCGCAGCTACGGGGATGCCATTGAGGCGTTCTTCGAGCCGCTGCTGTTCTTCCTGGTCTGGTTCGAGAGATTGCTGATCAACGCGCCCTGGTGGGCGGTGCTGGTCGTCGTGTGTGCGCTGGTCTTCCTCGTCGGCAGGTCATGGAAGATCGTCGCGGGAACGGCCGTGGCGTTTCTGCTGATCGGT
>ENA-OREN01001885-OREN01001885.1-marine-metagenome-genome-assembly--contig:-NODE-1885-length-22985-cov-6.939628_pt1 | contig 22985 bp, 49 predicted proteins | sample MGYA00248624_ERZ508555 | MGnify/ENA primary metagenome ERZ508555 (study PRJEB26222, sample SAMN06267773) | marine metagenome | isolation source: Saanich Inlet, British Columbia, Canada | place...
GTTGACCACAAGAAACAAAATGGGCATTGCTTTTTTGTCTCCTGGGCAGACAACCCTGATTGGCACAGCGCTAAACAGCTTGCCTTAGTTAACTAATTTATATAGGTTATTAAAATGAAAGTATATTCTACAAAAAACCCAAACGTCTACAGAACCATTGAAGTAACAGACTGCGATGGCTGTGGTAAGAACGTTCCTTCTGTTGTAATTTACGTTAAAAGCAATACTGTTCAAGACAAACGATATCTTTCAGTTTGTGAAGGATGTAATTCTAAATCTTTTAACGATACATCTGCAAAACAAAAACAAGCTTGGTTGAGCGGATAATATCTTATGTACACTATCTAGTCTATAGCTTTAAATTATTACCAACAACAATCATTTATACGGAGTATAAAACATGCAAATTAATTTTGATAACATTGAACTAGAAGTTGGCACAAACATTCTTGAGATTGAGGTACCAGAAGAGCTAGAAAAGACTTATTCTACTGGAATGGATTTTATTGATGATGCATTCGGTGGTACGGGTATGACCCCATCAACTGCGTGTCTATTCACTGGTACTCCCGGAGCAGGTAAAACAACTCTTATGATGCAGTTGGCCAATGCTATTACTCGCAGTGGAAACGTAGCATTATTCAACACTGCCGAAGAAAGTTTGTATCAGGTAAGGAAGGTCGCTAGGCGTCTTCAACTTAAGCATGGATTTGTATGTGGTAGTGAACGCTTGGTTGATACTGTTATTGACAATGCAAAAAAGGTTCAAGAAAAGAATCCCAATAAACAATTGTTTCTAATTTGTGATAGCCTTCAAACTCTTGATGATGGTAAGTATGCTAACGGTACGGTTAATAGCATGACTCAGGTACGCTGTCTTGAAAAGCTTTGTCAGTTTGCAAAAGATACGTACGCTATTGTTATTGTCATTGGTCAGGTTAATAAGAATGGTGAGCTTGCTGGTAAGCAAGTACTCAAGCATATGATTGATGCTCACTGTCATATCTATGTTGACCCTGATAGGCGTAGTGAAACATATGGTGAGCGTATCTTTGAGGTACAAAAGAATCGTTTTGGATGTAGCGGAATTGAATATGTACTAGACATGTCAGCACGTGGATTCAAAGAAAAAATCCTTAACTAGAATTATAAAATATAATAGTAATTTAAATGACAGATAAGCCTCACAATAATATTCCTGTATATGATGATTCTCAGTTTAACTGGGAGTACATCGATGGAGTTGAGTATGCCACTGCAAAGCTATCTAATTTAGTACCACACATTAATGGAACGTGGACTGGATGTATGTGGCATGGACAAATCTGGAATAATAGTTTTGATGAAGGATTCCTACTAAGTAATACAGGCACAAGTCATAAAGAATTATATATTCTTGACGAAACCTGGTCTACGTGGGATGTTGATTCGCCAAATGTTGCACCAAATAGCTTCAGATATTTGCATGCTAGCAGGTCTGACCAAATCATTATTAAAAACGATATTGGCATAACGATTCAAAAGATTGATGATGTAATCCAACGTGGTCCTATATCTGAAGCATATGAGATTCATAACTACCATGCCGTCTTTCCCGACGAGTAACAATTGAATTCAGTACCCACAATTAAAAAGGGCGACCTGGTTGATGACGCCGTAGCTCTAGCTAGGGGTGAAGTATATTATGGTTTCGGTCTTGTTGTTAAGACACTCGTAGATTTTCGAGGTGAATCGAATTTTGGCACGTCAGCTGGGGTAATCTCCGATGGTGATCTTTGTCTTGGTACTGATCCTGATGAGGAAGTCATATGGCACTTAGTCTACTTTCCAAAAAAAGGAGAGAGGCTATGGGTACCTGAAGAGAGACTGGAAAGACTAGTCTAAAATAAGATTACAAGAAGTTTACTAATAGATTTGCTCAAGAAAATAGAGTAAGATTACAAAAAGTTTACAATCGAGGGGTATATATACTATCTCGAGTCTTTGTGTGGGTATACTTGCACCGGGGCGGGAGTCAAAAATATTATGTATAAGTTATTGAAATTAAACAAAACCAAGAATTTTTATGAGCACAACGTTCCAAAAATTGTAGAAATTCCTGCACAATTGGTCACAAAACAACCCAAACACAACAAAATCTACAGTTTTTCTACAGTTTTACCCGCATATAATCGTCGCTCTACCAACGCAAGTATTTAATATTATTTGACGCCAGTATACTTGTTGCGGTAATAACAGTGAGATTAATATTAGTTAGCTAACTCTTCTATATCCAGTAATATCTTAATACTCTTTACTAGTTCGAATTGTTTCTTAGTAGTGTCTTCAAATTCTACAAACAAGTCTATAAGAGCATCAAATTTTTTATCTACAACCTGTTTATGCATATCTTCTACGATAGATTCTATAGCAAGACAGACTCCGAGTGTATCAGCAGGACATTTTTCTAACATTTTCAACAACTTCTCTACTTTTTCTTTATTTGTCTGTGGCTTTTTTAAAATAGTCATACTGAGTACCCTTTATATCGTAAGTTGTTGAAAATAATACACTGTATAAGTGCTTATAATAATAAATATAGAAGAAAAAAATAAAAAGAACAGAAAATTCATGATCTGAGAGGGCTAAGATCCATCCCTTCTACTCTTTTCTATTTTTACACCTTTAATACCAGTTTTATTTAATTCTATACCATTACCTACCACTTCATACCACAAGATACCACTAGCCACTCAGGGTATATTTAGCCACTTATAACAATATAGTAACATAAAATAACCTCCATGAGATTGAGAGTTACAGAATGAGGCAGCGAGCAACCGAGAGGCCGACTGAAAAGAGCTGTTAACTAGTGCTAGTAGATTAACTTACTAATAACTCTGAGTATAATTAGATATATCGAACCTATAGGGACTATTACTGTATATATTAGTATTGAGTCTGTCAGACTAGATTGATTTGATATTTTATATTTAGACTAGTAGTTATAATCATGTTAGTTAGGATATTACCCGTAATAATAAAAATACCTAGCGCCAAAAGCAAAGTCAGTGTTGATCGAATCGAGATATCGGGATTTGTGGTACAATGAAGATGCGGATTGTGGCAGACCTCGATTCGGATGCTGTTTGCAAGTATGAGTGGTTGGACTTGCAATCAGGGGATTTGATTATGATGCGAGGTGGATATGGAAAGATTCGAAAATGGGGTATTGTTCGATATGTTGATTGGACCACATATCCAGATTCTTTGTACGAACCAACTTGGAAGATTAACGAAGAAAGACATTATTGCTATCGGGTTGTATGGCCACAACTTGGTATTGAAAGCTGGGTTGCACCTTATGAAATATTTGATGCTATAAGGATTGAATCTTCGTGAAATGTGGTGATTTGGTTCGATGGTATTGGTTTCCAATATATAACCCTACAAAAAGAATGATTGAACTTAACTCTATCTATGGTCAGAATAATCGAGCCTCTTATGGTATTATTGTTGATGTATTGAAAAATAGATTTCCAATCTCGACTGAAACGGTGTATATTATATATTCAGCTGGTAAATTGGAGCGTATGACTGGTAACTTTATTGAGATGATTGACCTATGAAAAAGATTGCAGTCGGAGACCTTGTTCAGCTTCCCAAAACTGATTATTGGTGGAGCGAGAAAATTGGTATCGTGGTTGAAAAAAAACGGTCGAGCTCGTTTGGTAAAGAAGGGTGGATTGAATCTGAATCTTCTAAGATTCTATGGGGTACAAAAACCATTCAATTTACAGATAAACTTATAACCAAATTGTGTTAAGAATGTCAGAGAAAAAAATTGAAATTGGAGATCTTGTACAGATTAATGATTCTCCATATTGGTGGGGAAATCAAATCGGTGTTGTTGTTGCAAGATCAGATTCAGATGAATTTTCTGCACCAAAGAGTTCTTCTCTTCGTGGGTATATCAACGACTCAATGATATATCTTTCAGTTACTCGGCGTACAATGATTTTTAGTAACAACTTTATAAAAAAGTTATGAAACAAGATATGCTTGTAGGTGATCTGGTACAACATGTAGATGATCGTTGTATTGGTATAATTATTGGGCGTAGAAAAAAGAAATACTTAGGACAGGATACATTAATAATATTTTTTAGTGATAATAAAGTTGAAGATATGTCTCCTTATTATTTAAGACGTTTAGAGTAGGAAATATTTGCGTGAATATTCTATTTATTATAGGGATAATGTATTACTTAAAAATGCTGTCACTATTAATAATAATATCTGTCAATCTTTATTTTCTTGTTCAGGTGTTAAGAAAACACTTTAAAGAAGACCCTGAAGTAACACTGTATAATTGGAGGCCAGGAGACTTTGATGGATAAAATTAGAATCGGTGATATGGTTTCTTTCATTGATAGAGCCTGTAGTTATGACTCAATTAATTCAGCGCCTGTTGACGTTGGTATCGTATTGAGATACGATAATACATCAAAAAAATATATAATCTTACGAGCCGGATGTGACGGTAGTAAGATTTGTACTTATCATTATTATCAGATTAAATTATTATAAAATGAGAAAAATACAAAAAGGTGATCTTGTTAAACTTAAGATACCAACTGTATCTACTTTTTTTAAAAACGATTCAGTTGGAATTGCAGTAAAATATTCTAGCATTCTAAGAAGATGGAAAATTGGATGGGGATGCAAGTTTATTTATCATAGATATCATAAAGAAGAAAATTTGGAGATAATATCTTAAAATGAAAAAAGGTGACTTAGTAAAATTTTCTTTAGGTATTTCAGGACTTACTATTAATAGAAATGCATTTACAACAAGTGCGAAAAATAGAAATACAATTATACGTAATGTGAATCGTCGCAGCTGTGGTATTGTTCTTGAGGATAATATTAATATCTGGGGTGATAAATATAACGACCACAAACATGCGTTTAAACCTGCTGTACGAATTATGTGGTCGACAAAAGATATTGAACTATTATATCGCGATGAACTTGAATTGTTATAATGACAATTGGCAGTCTTGTAATATATTCTCCTGCCAACGGTTCAAGTCCTGTTATTGCAATGGTTATTCAAGCGCGTGGCACATATCATGCTAAACTACTATTGTCAAGTAAGCAAACAGTAATTGTAAGTAAAATTCGTATAAAGAAATTAAAATAATTATATTTATTATTATCTTATTTACAATAAGGTAGGGGTAATATGAAATTTTTAATGTGCGAACCTTCGGAATTCTCTATCGAGTATTCTATTAATCCTTGGATGGATTTAGAAAATCCTGTAGATTCTAAACATGCATTAACTCAATGGCAGATATTAGTATCAAATATTATTTCTAGTGGTGCTAAAGTTAAAACAATAACGCAGAACAAAACTTTACCTGATATGGTATTTTGTGCAAACGCCGGTATTGTACATAACAATAAGGTTGTGCTTTCAAATTTTAAACATCAACAAAGACAAGATGAACATCAAGAATATAAAGCATGGTTTGAAAAAAATAATTATGAAGTATTAACACTCAAAAATAATTTAAAATTTGAAGGTAGGGGTGACTGCTTTGTTTGGAATGATTACTTAATTGGAGCATATGGGTTTAGAAGCGATAAAAAAGCAATAAAAGAAGTTGCTAAATTATTAAACCTCAAACCTATAATGCTAGAATTGCAAGATGAAAGGTTTTATCATTTAGATACATGCATGTCAGTTTTAAACAAACAGGGATTTGGATTGTATTATCCTAATGCATTCTTGAAAAAACAAATAAAAAAACTGCCATTTAATTTATTATCAGTATCTGAACAAGATGCATGTAATTTTGTGTGTAACAATATTTGTATTACAAATAGAATTATTATGTCAAAAGCTTCAAACGAATTATTGGACAAATTATTGGACAAAGGATATAGCATTAACATAATTAATACGTCAGAGTTTATTAAATCAGGCGGCTCAGCAAGATGCTTAGTTTTAGAAATTTAAGTTTATGTTTGAAGATTTAACACGATATCATAAGTTGGCACTATGGAGTTTTATTCTTGCAAAAATGTGTGGTATGCTCGGTGTAGGCTTAGGGTTTGCCGGTGGTGAACTACGCCAATTAGGTGCCTATCTTTTAGGTTTTGCATTTGTATCAATATTTTTTAGCGTAACTATGTCTATACTGCAAATGGGAAAAGATCGAGAAACATTTATACCTCAAGATCATATAGCAAAGCAAAATATAAAGCTTAGAAAAGAACGAACAAAACTATTACAAGAGGTCCGCGAACTGCAGCTTAAAAAAGAAAAAATGTTAAACTTAAAGATACGTAAAAATATATTATAATAATGTTACAATCTTTTACCAAGTTGGTATACGCTCAAATTTTTTAAGTATATATATAGTTATGTCATCATTATTTTTGTTATTGTTATTACCTATAGTTTTTCTAGCTTGGTCCGTGATTCATGAGTTGTCTCATTATTTTATCTTAAAACAATACGTAAAAATTAAAACAGTAAAGTTTAGATTTTATCCTCATGTATTAAAGTCAGGACAATTTGCATTTGCAAGCATAACGTGGACAGCGAACAGGACATTAAATGAATACCAATCGGCAAAGGTGTCAATGGCTCCGAGAATACCTGATTTATTATCTGTAATTTTATTTGTATTCTGGGGAACAATGCCTACAACGACATTAATGTTGTTATGGATATTATTTTGGGGCGGCGGACTTGTTGATTTATTTGTTGGTTCAATAGGCGTAAATAGAGAATCTGACTTACAACGAATGTCTAGAGGATTTAAAATTAACTCTTGGGTAATCAGATCAATTGGAATGAGCACTATATTATTATCATTACTTACTTCTATTTTTGTATATTTAAAGTGCCTATAGAGGTAATGATATGAAAGAAAAAACAAAACAACAATTATTATTTGTTTTAAAAATATTAGTATGGAGATTGATCTCCATTTTATTAATGATAGTATCAATACATTTGATTACTGGTAACATAACAATGGCAACAAAAGTAACATTGTTTGCACAACTAGTACAGACAATAGCACATGCATATTTTGAAAAATTCTGGATTACTCTTATTAAAAAAGAAGAATAGTAAACAACTAGAATAAATTAATCTATATTGTTTTATATAAGTGTTATTTTATTTATTACATGTAGGATTTGTGATATGTATATTTTTGATTATTTTTTGGCTTGAAACTATTGATTGATGTTTCAAAAAATATTTAAAGAATTAAATCTATCAAAAAATTCTAATATTCCACACATAGGTGAGCTTCGGCAAATTATTGATCCTACTGGATTATGTGTATGGGATTGGCCTGAGCCTGATAGTTATTCATTTGGGTATACGGAGACTTTTGATGTATTATTTGAAGGGTCAATTATACTTGTGATGAAAGAAATAAATAGAGTCGATGATAATAAAGTAAAAACAATTATTAAAGATATGTTAGAAAAATTAGATATTTGTAAGTTACATGATAAAGCATATGTAATTGCTGATTCGAATTTTTGTTTAAGATGGGTTGCAGAAGAATCTTTAATACATTCGACGAGAAACTTATAAAATTATAATAAACTATATTATATTTTTATGTGTCAACAAAAAATTACTTATCGTGGGATCCTGAATCTGGTCAATTGATATCAATTGATATTCAAGATTTACAGTTCAAAGGTAAAATAGGACTAGTTATTGGACGCCATGGCAAATTTAATACGTTACATAAAGTATTAGTTGACAATAGATGCATATTTGTACATTATTACGAAATGACACCAATATATTAAAAATTAAAAGATAATTAATATTATGCCTAATAATGTTGTTAATAATTTCAAGATTCGCTCAGAACTAAATCCAAAACTTTGGCAAAATGATAAGTTAAGATCAGAGGTTAGAACTATACTTTTAAAGATTGCAGTTGATGTCATAAAAAGTTTAGAATTAGAAACTAGCTTAGATGATATTACTTTTACTGGTTCTTTGGCTAATTACAATTATTCAAAATATAGCGATATTGATTTACATATAATTTTAAACTTTAATGTTATTGATGAAAATGAAACATTAGTTAGGGATTTCCTATTGGCAAAAAAAACATTATGGAATGATATGCATGAAATCAAAATAAGAGGTGCAGAAGTTGAGATTTATTTTGAAAATATAGGAGATCCTCATCATTCAACAGGGATATACAGTGTTTTAGATAACAATTGGATAAAAAAGCCATTGCCATCTGATCCTGATACAATTATTGATTTACATGCCGTGATGCAAAAGGCTAATGATTTAATATCACAAATTAATTATGTAATTTCATTACCTATAGAAGATAAACTTGAAACAATTGAAACGCTTCAGGCAAAAATTAAAAGAATGAGAAAATGTGGCCTTGAAACAGAAGGAGAATATTCTGTAGAAAATCTTGCATTTAAAGTGTTAAGAAATGAAGGACATATTAGGCGCCTATGGGATGAAGCAATCAAAACAGAAGACGAGCTACTTTCATTAGAATCTATTCAATAAATGTTTATTAATGGTGATCTTGTTTATGTTTCACAATATACAATAACCTTACCTACTGGATTTCCGGCTGTACATCAGCTTAAATACAAAACAATTGGAATCATAATATACCTTTATGGTCAGGATTATGATTGGGATTCGTGTGCAGACGTATATGTTAATGGTCGGGTTAACGTTTTATTTTATACTGAAATAGAAAAAATAGTGTAAATATTATAATTTCTTTATAGGAATTATTATATTTGTGAAATGAAACCAAATACTGGCTTATGTAATGAGTATGTTGGTAAGCTTTTTTTGGTAAAAGATCTTATACATCATTATCAGACATATACACAGTTTGATTTGCAGCAAAACGAAATCGGTATTGTTACAAAAAGATCAAAATTAGATTCTGAACTATTACAGTGCATAGTCAAGGGAAACGTTGTGCTTTTATATCCTGAAGAAATTAAGATTATATCGTAACAAAAACATAAAATAACTATGTTATTCCGATTGTTAATATGGTATATTAAAAAAAGGTGAATAAATGAAACTACAAAACGTAACAAAAAAACAATGGATAATTACAATACTAGTTTTGGCATCATTGTTGTTTGCAGGTTCTAATATGTTAACAAAAGGTTTATCTGAAGGATTAAACTCATTATACTCATTAACATTGCTAGCTTTGGTTTATTGGGCAATGTCAGATTAATTTAAAATGTTTAAAAAAGGGGAACTTGTACAACTACTAGATAAACGAACAGGTTGGACAATTGGCTTGAAAGGTTTAAATCGACAATATATCCCTTCTTTTTTTGAGTGTGATGATATTGCAATTGTTTGTAAAGATACAGGAACTGGTTTACCTATAGGGATTAGAATGAAAGTAAAAGAAAATATAACGTGTTGCTTTACAAATGGCGAAACATTATATGTCTTAACAAAATATGTAAAAAGATTATAAAATTTATTTAATGTGTAATACAACTTAACTGTATGGTATAATCATATTAACAAAAAGGTTAGCAAAGAACTAACGAAAGGTTATATTACATGTTTAAATTAAATCTACCAGGCAAATATTTTATGGGTGCTACCGCAGCATGGGTTTTGCATAAAGGCTCAAAACTTCAAATTCGCGACGAAGATATTCCGGCAATTACGAATGCTTTGAAAAAATCTAGGCGTTTTAATGAAGAACTAAACAAACCAGGAGCAACTGCAGAATCTGTAATGAATAAGCTTGGGTTGTTAACTGCTCGTGGTAAAGAATTCGAAAGGATCACAGGAGTTCCTTGGCCGCTTTAGTATAGGATTGTTATGAAAAACGTATTAATCATTGGAGGAGGTCAAATGGGAAAAATAATTGCCAAAGATTTATCCAATGATTATTATGTGCAGGTTGCAGATAGAAATCCTAATGTTGCAGACATAGTTTTTGATGTTGCACAAGCAAATAAAGTTGAAATCAAAGAACTTTTTGATAAATTTGATCTTATTATCGGTGCTTTGCCTTCAAAATTAGGTTTTAAGCCTTTATTACATGCTGTAGAAAACGGTAGTGATTATGTAGATCTTTCATTTATGGAAAACGATCCAAGTGGTTTGTTTGATGTTGCACGTAAAAATAAATCAATAGTTTTTCATGACTGTGGTTTATCACCAGGATTATCTAATTTAATCGCAGGCAAACTAAACGCCACATATAATCCTACGTACATTACAATTATGGTTGGAGGTATATCACAAGATCCTAATACACCTTATGGGCATATTAATACATGGTGTGTAGAAGACTTGCAAGAAGAGTACACACGACCTGCAAGGTTTATTCTTAATGGTAAAGAAAGACTTGTTAGCCCATTAAACAGTAGGTTTTGGTCTAAACATAGATTTGATAATATTGATGAACTAGAAGGATTTATGAGTGACGGTCTTAGATCATTATTAAAACTGAAAGGTCCTGATGTATTGAGCGAAATTACTTTGCGACATAAAGGGCATTTAACCAGTGTACGAAAACTTATTGGTAATAATACATTTGTTAAAATGATTAAAGAAAAATGTCCAACAAAAAAAGATATGGTTGTTATGCGAATTGAATGTGATGATGCAACTATCACAATGATCGATAAGCAACAAGATGATATAACTGCAATGGCAAGAACAACTGCATACTCGTGTTCTGCGTTTGCGCAATTAATTCTTGAAAAACAATGGACAAAATCTGGTGTTTGGGCTCCAGAAAGTATTGGCGCAATTAACAAACAATGCTACAATTCTATAATTAAAAAATTGTCAAGACATGATATTGTTTTTGATTGCAAAGAAAATAAATAACAAATATGAAAATTTTGCTACTAGATGCTATGAACTTAATTCATAGGGCACGTTGTGGATTTGCAAAAGGCGAACACGCAATTGTTTATAGTTTTTTTCGATCACTTAAACCAATTATTTTAAAATTTAAACCTGATATTGCTTATTTTGTTTTGGAAGGAAAACCAAAACATAGAAAAGAATTATTAAGCGAGTATAAATCAAACCGTAAAACACAACCAAGTTCTTTTTGGCGGCAACAAAAAGAAATTGTAGAAATTCTTTCAATGATGCCAATTAAAGTAATTAAACATCCAGATTATGAATGTGATGATGTAATTGCAAATCTTGCCAAGTTATATGGAGAAGATGACTCTAATAATGTTTGTATTGTTTCGACGGATACAGACTTTATTCAGGTTTGGGATACACTAAGTTCTGATAACGTATCTTTATATAATCCTGTTAAAAAGAAGTTTGTTGATAATCCTGATTATTCCTATCTTGATTGGAAAGCCTTGAGAGGAGATCCTTCAGATAATATTTCAGGCGTTCCTGGTATTGGCGACAAGACAGCAACAAAAATTATGTATGATGTTTCTCTTAGAGAAAAAACATTAGAAAATGCTAATAAAAAAGAAATATTTGAAAGAAATAAATCACTTATTAAATTTCATTGGTTTGCAACCTTAAGCAGTAATCTAAGTAACGAAGGCTGTCTTATGAATCCACAGGATATTAATCTTGACATGGTGAAACATCGTTTTGAGCTTTATGGATTTAAAAGTATGATCGTAGATAAGTACTGGAATGGGTTTGAAGAAACTTTTAGATCTGTAATGTTTTAACATGAACAGAAAACTTAAAAACCTGCATGTTGGAGATCTTGTTCAGGTCGTGTGCCTTGAACAACATTCAGATAAAGAAATTACAGAATATGGAGTAGTTGTATCAATAGCATTTAATCAAAATGTTAAACTTAGAAAACAAAGATATAAAATGGATTCAGTTGTTGAAGTATTATGGGGGGAATCAACGGCAAAGTTTTTTCGGTGGGAACTTGAGAAGGTAAATTAGTTATGAGTTTTAATGTTGGAGATTTAGTTTATTGGAAATACAGTGATGATGAAATGAAAGCATTTTTTCACTCAAAAACTAGTCATAATCCACTAAAGTATAAACATCATCCTCTATATCTTGGCATAGTATTAGAAGAAACAAAACATTGTTTACGTATATTTTGGAATACTCTGCCCAAAGAAGATGATCCTGTACTGTCATTTTATTCAAATCCTCGCGAGCCAGGCTTTTTTAAAAAAGAAAGATTTCAAATTTTGTGAAAATTTAATTCATTTTATGGTATTATAGTATTGTTATGGCGCGCCACAGAACAAAAAGACTGTCAAAAAACGTAAAATATCATTCAGGAACAAAAACAAAAAAGACTCCAGCCCGACCTCGAATATATCATAATACGTTTTCATATAATACGATTTCAATTGAAAAATATGAATGTTTAATTGACAATATGATTAAAGGTGACATGTTTGTTTTTGGAAAGTTTGCTTGGCAAGAAGAATATGAATCAAAAAAGCATGCAATTAATGATATTTCAAACGTTACAAAAGAAATTAATCGTGTAATATTCTGTTTATGTGTATCAGAAATAAACAATGATGTACGAAATTACAATTCATTAGTAGGAAGGCAATCATACACACCTAAAAATAAATCTTTTGTAAGATGTGAAATAGGTGATTGCGGCATATACATAGGCAAACTAAAGATTGAAGATCATAGTTCTGCAAAGATCCGTCGAGCGCATTGTTTCCACATCGGTGGAAAAACAGTCATGATTAACAAAGATAATTATCCAAATATTATACCATTATAGGTGACAAATGAGAAAATGGATTGAAGATCTTGAAAAAGAAATAAAAGAATTAAAAATATCACAAAAAAATACTCTTGTACGAATACAAAAATTTCATAAAGATTTAAAAGAATTAATTTTGCTTAATAAAATAAAAGTAAATATTAGTTCTGATACAACGTTTAAAGATTTTTTTAATGATATTGAAAAATTAAATAATGAAAAATAATAAAAATACAGAAATAATATCTTTAATTGATAAAATTATTGGTAGTGCACTATTTATCGGTAATCCATTTAATAAATCAAAAGAAAACGTATATTGTTGTCGTCTAGATTCAATGGCTGATTTGCAAAAAGTTAAATTGTATATTCAAGATTTGCATAATAATGAAAACAATAATGCAAGTTAAAGTAAATAATAAGATTTACGAAATACGACAGCACAAAAAACGTAATGCGTATGATGAATTTGAATTATATCATGCAAATAAATTTGTGTGTATATTTTATCAAGACGCCAGAACAATGTCTACTGCTGTGACAACTGCAATTGAATATGTTGAATTAACGAACTTAATTAAAGATTGCATGCTCCAGCCTCGTCGTCGCAAGAAAAAGAAGAAAAATGGATATTCATAACAAAAAAATAATTGAATCACATCAAGATGTTTATTATTGTGGTCGGAAAATTGACCTAACCATTAAGGTTATTCCGTCTCCTATGAACATTTTTAATACAGATAATCAATCAAATTATACACTATATGTAAATGCACAAATTAATATTGAAAATGAAATATTCTCAGGAAATATATCAGAACCACATATTATTGTTAATAGTGATAATGAAATTGATACACTACAAAAAATAAAAAATATTTTAATTAATCATGCAGTAGAAAAAATGATTAATAATATTCATGAACATGCCAGAAATAAATATCTTGATGAGCATAAAGAAAAATATGAACAATTAGACATACAAGAAAAAGAGTTAAGTCATAAAGCAAATATTGCAAAATGGATTTTGAATCATGCAAAAATTAATTCATAATAAGCAAATATTAATTTTATTTTTTATTGCTTACAGTACAATATCGTGCAGTTCACAACGTAATCGTTCAACATTAAGCTATCAAGCCAATTGTGGCTATGTTGTTAATCAGAAACTGTGCAGTATTGAATTACCGGATCAATACAACGATATTCGAAATATAACAGAGTTTAATGATAGTGTAACAGTATTACAATTTTCTACTATGTGGTGTCATGCATGTACAGAGGCAGCATATGAATCGGCGAATATAAAAAAAATATATGAATCAAGTTTAACATATGCAATTATTTTATTGGATTCATATGATGTAGGCGTTAATCCAACACATGATGATGTTTTTGGTTGGGCTCAAAAAAATGGAATTGCTGGGCCTGTATTGCAAGGAAGTAGCGAATTAATTGACACCAAAGAACTTAATGGGTTTGGGATTGATGTGTTTCCTACGTTTTATATTATTGGAAAAAATAATACCATACTTGCAAAACTTTCTGGTGGTGAAGATTTAGTTTATTATGTTAATAAATTAGGTTTTGGTCAAAATCAAAATGATATGCCAACTCCGCAAGAAGAACAAGAAGACAAAGGTTGCTTACCTCCTGGTGCAGACGAATAAAATTATAGTTATTACCTTATTGGGCTGTGTAATGATGTTTACTAGCCAAGAAGTTTTGCAAAAACAATAACAGTTAAATAAATAAATAGTTTTTTTTATATAATTATATGTAGGTTTACAATATTATAAATCTGAAAGAATCCTAGGAGAATAGATTATGTCAATGCATTGGGCAAAACCAGGTATCGGTAATGTTGGTTCGTATCAAATGTCAGGTGTACCATTTACGCATAGTGCAACAGCAAGTTTTACTGTTGACTTTGAATTTGTTACAAAAGCAATTGTAGTTACATGTAGTGATGATAATGTTAGCAACACAATTGATTTTGGTCCTGGCACTAGTGCCGTACACGTACCAAAAGGATCAACTAGATTTGAGGTAAGGTGCAACCAAATTAATGTAACCAGAGTAGCAGGAACAGTAAGTATTGTTGCAGAACTAACGAGCATTGAAGCTCACAATATTGCAGAAATAGATCTTTCAAATTACGGAACAGTATCTTAGGAATAACAAAATGAAAATTACAACAAAACAACTTAGAAACATGATAAAAGAAGAAAAAGCCAAGCTTCTTAATGAAAACTCTGACGTCGACGCATTACGGTTTGAAGATATCATGTTAGAGATAGAAGATTTAGTATTAGAAGCCCTTAAAATAGCTAGGACTGCGCCTGGTATGACAGGTGAGCGAGCCAAGCGTTATTGGTTTGGACATATTATCTCAGCTATTGGAGCCAACCAAGAATATGCCGGCGGTTCGGCAACAACTATGCAAAACACGCTTGAAGAGTTGAGTGGCCTAGATGATGAATCAATGATGCAACAAGGATATGAAGATGGACTTGCTGGTAAAAGTCCTGCGCATCCTGACAATGAATTATATATTGACAATTATGATGCCGGCGCCGCAGAACGAAAATAATAAAATGAAGCTTACAACAAAACAACTAAGAAGAATCATCAAGGAAGAGAAGGTAAAATTGCTGAACGAACAAAGCGTTCCTCAAGATCTCCTCGAAGAACTGAACAGTGTTATGGGCCGAATCTATAATGCTGTTGCATCCGGTCCTACGGAGCTAGACCCAGAGGAAGATACTGCAAATCTCATTCTATCCGAAGTTGAAGGTTTCCTGGATTCGATTGGCATGCGAGGAACACACTTGAAGTATTAAGATGAAAATCACAAAACGACAGCTTAGAAGAATCATCAAAGAAGAGAGTGCTTTAATCGAAGCCTATATCTCTATGTCTAGTTCTGGAAAGGCCATTGCAAATTCCATCAAGGGTAAGTTCATGCGGATGTATCCTGATGCAAAAGTTGGGATCGACACTCGAGAAGGCTGGATCACAGTCAATGGTGAAAAGGCCGTCAACATGTCACAGGCTAGCGGTAGTCCTTTGACTGATGAAGAGATGATAGAAAAGATGCACTCTGTATACGCTGGAAAACAAGTTGACGATGACGTAGGTACAGAAGCCAGACGAGGAACTCGACCCGGGGAACATAAGCTAGATTTTGGTAAAGATATCGGAACATACAATTATCGCAGCGAGGGTGCCAACATGAAAATCACAAAACGACAACTTAGAAAGATTATCAAAGAAGAGGCTCAGAAACTGAACGAAGCAGAGGGATGGTTTCTTCTAAATCCGGATGGATCACTGGTCAACTCACAAAAAACTAGAACGCCCGTGTGGTATCCAGACGAAAAACGAGCGATGAGTGCGTACGATAGTGGATATGGAGAAGAGGGCGCTGCTGCGGTCGCGTTAAGATTAGTGTCTGACCCATACGCGTACAACGGTTCGAACGCAGACCCTCGAGATCTAAAATATGCGCAGCAAGCCAGGGGGATGGAGGTCAAATAGATGAAAATCACAACAAAACAACTTAGAAATATTGTAAAAGAAGAGCTGTCAAAAATTGAAGAAGCAAAGCCTTCTGAAATGAGTATGCACGACGGCGCTGAGCATTACAGCCAACAAAGAGCCGGCTCAGGGTTGGTTGCATTTGGTAATGGTATGCGAATGCTTAAAACTGTTATGTCGAATTTAGAAGATGCAGATGATTTGGAAAATGTAGAATTGGTAAAGATTGCAATGCAAGATCTTGAAAAAGCCATGGCTACAATGAAAGAAGTTTAAGATGAAAATATCAGAAAGTAAATTAAGAAAAATCATCCGCAAAGTGCTTAAAGAACAAATGGCACCTCCCATGGGACTAGAAGATGATTCTCAAGAATTTCAAAGAGGATACCAAGACGCTTTAGATGGCGCGCCAAAAGAACACAACGCAAATGATGAATATGACGCAGGCTATGAAGACGGACTTCATGATGCTGAATTAACAGGAGATCTTGGGCCTGGACCTAGTGGTTATAGGCTTGATAAGCAAAGAAGCGGAAGATACTAAAATGAAAATTAAATTATCAGAATTAAGAAGAATTATCAAAGAAACGGAAGATACTAAAATGAAAATTAAATTATCAGAATTAAGAAGAATTATCAAAGAAACAGTATTGTCAGAAAACTCATTAGAAGTATATGACAATGATACTGGTGAGATAATTGATACACTTACAAGAGCTGACGCTGATAAATATGCTGCGCTTAGAGGCAAGGCAATTGTTGGCGGTGAAATATTTCTTGACGGTGATGAATTTCAAGACCTCTGGGACGAAATAGACCAAGAAAAGCGCGCCCAGAGAAATGCGAGGCTTGATATTAATAAGCTTTTGACTAGGCTTGATGACTGGGCACAAACTGCTGCAAGAGAATATAAGGCAGATAATCCAGGTGCTGATATATCAGCTGTTGCATATGATCTTGCTGACGCTGCAACATACAGTTTTGAACCTGATGAATTGGACAGTCTATTAGCTCACTTTGAGTTTGATGAAGATGCAATGCGATCCTATATAATGGATAGTATGGTATAGGAATAAAAGAGTTAATTCAAGAAAAAATTTAACGCGGAATAATTATGGCTTCGTGGAAAGATAAATTTAGTAAATTTCTTGATAATCTATCAGAACCTATTGATGGATTTCGTGATGATCCTGATTCAGGCCGAGGTGAACCTTTATTTAAAAAAGGTGACAAAGTTATAACATGGGATAACGAAAAAGGTACTGTTACTAGAAAAATGGAATATGGCGATGGATGGGCATACGGATTGAAGCTTGATAATGGTAAACTAGTCAAAGCAATGAGACAAAAAGATCTTAAGCCGTTGGAAGAAGCAAGGCAAATGAAAATCACAACAAAAAAATTAAGAAGCGTTATTAGAGAAGAACTACAAAAAATTAATGAATCAAAAGTTGGTGTTGATGATCCTATTGTTATGAGCTGGATCAAGTTTGTAGGTAGTGCGTCAGGATATCTTGAAGAATTAGAAAAAATATGGAATCTTATAAGATCAGGTGAATATACCAAAGATGATTTAGACACTGTTCCTTCAGAATTACATAGAGGCATAAGGTTTCATACAACATTTAAAAACATGCACCAAAAAGCAAAACAAGGTGTTGTTTATCCTACATGGGATGAAGTCATTGACAAGTTAAGAGAGCTTGTTATAAAACAAAAAGCAGATCGTGCTGCTCGTGCCAAAATACCAACGGGTTATCGTGCAGATCCAAAATATCAAGCTGCAAGTGATCATGAAAAAGAACGCTGGCATCAATATGGTGGAGATCCTAGTGATCCAGGCAGAGCAAGAGGATTAGGAACGTGAAACTAATCCGTTGGCATAAAAATATTTTAGAGCTAGTAAAAAACAAATTAGGCCTTTCAGATTATCAATTAATGTGGCTTGCATTTGTAAAGGGTTTAGTGTTCGGTAATATTTTATCTTGCTTATTATAAAATAATTTAACGTTTTTCATATTGTACAATATTTATATAATGTACAGGCATGAACATCGACATTATTAAAATTGGTGATCTTGTTCAATATAAATATCATAATACCGGTACATCTTCTTTTGGAATAATAACGGATTATCGTAGAGAAACTAGATGCTGCTGGGGTGTTTACTCTATTAAATGGTTTGGAAGAAAAGCGCCAATAAGTTGTTATCAAAGAATTGAAAATTTATTAAAGATATAATATAATCATGAAACACATTTTAAAAAAAATAATACAAGAATCATACTCAGCATATATTGAAAAAGAAACAGAAATAATGTCATGGTTAAGTGGGATGAAAAACTCAGGAATGCACCCATCAGATTATGGTGATACTAATGATATTTTGGTTCAGGCAGAAATAGAAGGATTGGTATCAAATAATTCTGACAGAGAAGTTGCATTACATGCAATTCAACTTTGGCTTGATTACAATTAAAACGCTTATATCATTAGATTATTAAAAATTTAATCTTTTCATATTACTATATTAATATTATTATAACTATTCAATCTGTCTAGTTATAATAATAAATAATAAAACATGTGTTTTCTAATGTTTGAATGTTAAATATGAAAAGATTTTCAAAAAAATATTTTTGGCTTATTGCTATAGTTTTGTTCTTTATTTCGTGGACGCTATTAAATCCAGGATCTGGTAATACAAGAAGCATTACATATACAGAATTTCTTGTTGCGGTTGATACTAATGATGTAAATGATTTTAAAATTAAATCAATTTCTATAGAAGGAAATGTCTATAATATAACATTACAACATAGTAGAACAGGTACAGTATTAAAGCAAAAAACAATCGGTCCTGAAAAAATAGAATATGAATTAATAAAAAAATTAAAAGATAATAAAATTGATTTAAAATTTACGTCTGAATCTAGTGATGGTCAATTGCTTTATGTTATTATATCGTTATTACCAATTCTATTTATAATTGGGTTAATTTATTTCTTTATGAGGCAATTCAAAAATGCGTCTGCCGGTGGTGGTGGTGCTAATGGAATGCAATTTGGAAAATCACCTGCAAGAATGTTGACAAAAGATGATATTAATATTACATTTGACGATGTCGCCGGTATTGATGAAGCAAGAGATGAAGTTGAAGAGATAATTGAATTTTTAAAATACCCTAGTAAATTTACAAAACTAGGAAGCAGAATTCCTAAAGGCGTTTTGTTAACAGGGCCACCAGGTACAGGTAAAACTATTCTTGCAAAAGCAATTGCTGGTGAGGCAGGTGTTCCTTTTTTCTCAATATCTGGTTCTGACTTTGTTGAGATGTTTGTTGGTGTTGGGGCAAGCAGGGTGAGAGATTTATTTGATCAAGCAAAGGCTCATGCACCATGCATTATATTTATTGATGAAATTGATGCCGTAGGAAGGCAAAGAGGAGCAGGAATAGGTGGTGGTCATGATGAAAGAGAACAGACATTAAATCAATTACTAGTTGAAATGGATGGGTTTGAATCAAGCTTAGGTGTTATTGTTGTTGCAGCAACAAATCGTTCAGACGTACTTGATTCTGCAATGATGAGACCAGGTAGATTTGATCGCCATATTATTGTTGACAAACCTGACATTAATGGTAGGCATGAAATTTTAAAAATACACGCAAAAAGAGTTCCCTTGGATGAAAATGTTAACTTAAGATTAATAGCCCGTGGAACACCAGGATTTGTAGGCGCAGATCTTGAAAATCTTGTTAACGAAGCTTCATTAATTGCAGCAAGATTTAATAAAGACTTTTGCGAAATGATACATTTTGAATTAGCAAAAGACAAAGTACTAATGGGACGTGAAAGAAAAAGCATGCTCATTAGTCCAGAAGAAAAAGAAATAACTGCATGGCATGAATCTGGGCATGCATTAATTGCTAGGTTGCTTAAAGACACTACAGATCCTGTCCATAAGGTTACAATAATTCCACGTGGAAGGGCATTAGGTGTAACACAGCAATTGCCAGAAAAGGATCAATTGTCTATATCCAAGGTGTATGCAGATTCAAGGATTGCTGTACTTATGGGAGGTCGTGCTGCTGAAGAAATTAACTTTGGTCATTACACAACTGGCGCATCAAATGATATTCACCAAGCAACAGAGTTAGCATACCGTATGGTTACTGAATTTGGTATGAGTGAAAAACTTGGACCTGTAAAATATTCATCATCAAATAGTTCTGTTTTTCTTGGTAGGGATATTTCATCAAGGCAAAAAACACATTCCGAAAAGACATTACAAATAATAGATGAAGAAGTAAAAAGAATTGTTTCTGAAGGATATGAAAAAGCTGTTGAATTATTAAATAAAAATTCTGAACTATTAAAAACAATGTCAGAAATTTTGCTTGAGCGTGAAACAATTGATGCAGAAGATATTGAAGCAATTATGGCAGGAACTCAACTGCCTGATAAAAAAGCAGTAAGCATTCCTACGTTTGTCCAACAACGAAAAGCAGAAGCAATAAAGGCCCGCGATAAAAGTATTTTTTCTACACCAAAAAAAGAATCTGAAGAATAATAATTGTGTGTAAATACATTATTATGATGTTATAATAAAAACATAACGAATGCCCCCGTAGCTCAGCAGGATAGAGCAAAAAATTTCTAATTTTGAGGCCGTACGTTCGAATCGTACCGGGGGTGCTAATTCAGAGTTTTAATATTTTACAAAGAACAGTGCTTTAGAAGAAAACAATAATATTCAGTTCTTAAACAGAAGTAAATTATAATAATATTGTAATTTTACAATATATTTATATGTATGGTATTTAAACCATATAGAAAAAATATATCTGTAGGTGATCTTGTATATTTTTGCTTAGACATTGATCGTATTCTTGCAATAGGTGTTGTTACAAAAAAAACTAATTCATCAAAAGAACTGGATGAATTTACTTACGTTGTCTATTGGTCAGATACTAAAGATACTGTTTCTTATAAAAGATACATGATCAATAAATTTATTTAAATTAATAAATGAACGAAACATTCATAGAAATTGGTGATCTTGTACAGTGCATCGAGACAGGATTGATTGGTGTTTGTGTTTCAAAAAGAAAAATTGATTCTAGCTTTGGAAACCACGGGAATCCATTTATATTGTATAATGTATGTTTCTCAAATGGTAATATAATATCTAGAACCCCAAACAACCTAAGCATAATATTAAAAAGCAAAAGTGAAACAGGTAAAAAATCTAGCTGAACTTGATTTACACGGTGTAAGTTATGAAGATGTTTCTTGGAAATGTCATAAATTTATAAACAATAACTGGGCATCAAAAAAAGAAGGACATATCATAACAGGAAATAGTATTGGAATGAAAGCGCTTGTTTTTGACGTGTTAAAACAATATCAAATAGATTTTGAAGAATCAAAAAGCCATAATACAGGATATATTAAGGTATGGTTTGATTAAGGATTAATATATATTTATATGCCATTATCATGTTCATTACAATGTTTTAATAAGTGTTGTGATAAAAAATATGATATTACTTGTTCAATATATAATTGTCCAAAATGCGGAAGCCTTCTTGACGTTGTACACAACATTAATGAACTTAAAAAAATAAATAACAAATTTACCTGGGAATTAAGTCATTCTCTTAGAAAAGGTAAGCCTGAAAATCATTTACATAATTCAGGAGTCTGGAGATTTCATGAATTTGTTATGCCTAGCATTTCTCATGAAAACGTTATAACAACCTACGAAGGAAACAATCCATTATTACAATACAAGAATTTAAAACAAATTCTAGGTTTGGACAGTGTTCATGTAAAATTATCAGGAAACAATTATACAGGTTCTTTCAAAGATTTAGGAATGACTGTATTAGTATCTGTTGTTAACGATGCGATTAAAAAAGGCAAAAAAATAAAAGCAATTGGATGTGCATCAACAGGTGATACATCTGCATCTTTATCAATGTATTCTGCTATTGCAGGAATACCATCGGTAATATTTTTGCCAAAAAATAAAGTATCTACGGCACAATTAATACAACCTATTGCTACAGGATCAAAGGTTTTTGCATTAGATACTGATTTTGATGGTTGTATGAAACTTGTGCAAAAGCTTGCAGAGAATGGTCATATTTATTTAGCAAATTCAAAAAATGCATTAAGAATTGAAGGCCAAAAAACAATAGCTTTTGAATTATATGAAAATTTAAATTATAAATTACCAGATTGGATAGTTTTACCTAGCGGGAACCTAGGTAATGCATATGCGTTATTTAAAGGATTTAAACTTTTAAAAGAACTCAAGTTTATAAATAAACTGCCAAGATTATTGTTGGCACAATCTTCAAATGCAAATCCTCTTTATCGGGCATTTATAAATAAAACAAATATTAAACCAACAAAAGCAAAAAATACTTTAGCAACAGCAATACAAATAGGAGATCCTGTGTCTGCACCTAGAGCTATGTTGGCATTAAGGGAAACGAATGGTGTAGTTGAGCAGGCAACAGATCAGGAATTATCTGATATATCTGCAAAAATTGATAATAAAGGATTATATACATGTCCTCACACAGCTGTTGCGTTTGCTTCTTTGAAAAAAGCAATTGATAAAGGCATCATTAAAAATGATGAAATAGTTGTTGTCATATCAACTGCAAATGCATTAAAA
>ENA-OREN01001887-OREN01001887.1-marine-metagenome-genome-assembly--contig:-NODE-1887-length-22928-cov-3.721719_pt1 | contig 22928 bp, 21 predicted proteins | sample MGYA00248624_ERZ508555 | MGnify/ENA primary metagenome ERZ508555 (study PRJEB26222, sample SAMN06267773) | marine metagenome | isolation source: Saanich Inlet, British Columbia, Canada | place...
CGAGAAATAACTGCCTTCCACGTTGAAGACTTTATGCTGAAAGATAAAGTGGGTAGAGACATCCATTACTATTTATGCCTTACCACAATTTGTGATCCCCAACCCCGTCACTCATCGCCTGCGCGGTTGTATGTAATGACGGACAGGAACTTGATGGGCAGCTTGATCAGGTCTTCCGGGCCGTGGGGCACATCTGCATCAAAGAACAGGGAATCGCCCGGTGTCAGGGTATAGGTCTGGTCAGCGTGCCGGTAGACAACTTCGCCTTCCAGCACGAACAGGAATTCGACCCCTTCGTGTTGAAACAAGGGGAATACATCGGACGCCTCGGTCAGCGTGATCAGATAGGGCTCAACCGACAGGTTTTTGCCCGCACTATGGCCCAGCAACTGGTACTGGTGTCCGGCTCGTGACCCGCGACGCTCGATCTTCAGGCCTTCGCCCGATTTAACGAACGTGGCTTCGCGTTCTTCTTCAAAGCGTCGGAAGAATGCGGTCACGGGAACCTGCAATGCGCTGGATAGCGATTGTAGGGTGCTTAAACTTGGTGACGTAATGCCGTTTTCAATCTTGGACAGCATGCCGGTGGACACCCCGGCGCTTTTGGCCAACTCGGCCACAGTCATATCCTGTTGGCGGCGAAAAATTCGCACCTCGCCACCGATAGCGATCTCAAGGCTATTGGTGCGTCCACCACCAGCTAGATCATGGGGGTCTTGCATGGTTGTTCACATTTCCTGTTGTTCCCGGAAACCTGTAGCAACCATATGGCGGGATATGATGCAGCGCAAGCCGTGTGCATCGTCAAGCTATGCAGCGTCAGCCACTTCTTCCACCACACTAGCGATGTCGGTCATGATGGCGTTGAGATCGAAGTTCTTCGGCGTATAGACACGGGCAACACCGGCGTTCAGCAACGTCTCAGCGTCTTCCGGCGGGATGATGCCACCAATGATGACGGGCACGTCGTCCATGCCCTTGGTCTTCATAAGCTCAAGTACCTCGGTCACCAGCGAGATGTGCGATCCGGACAGGATAGACAGGCCAACCACGTGGACGTTTTCCTGCAATGCCGCATCGACGATCTCGGTGGGGGTCAGGCGGATGCCTTCATAGACGACTTCGAAGCCAGCATCGCGCGCGCGCACGGCGATCTGTTCTGCGCCATTGGAATGACCGTCCAGACCGGGCTTGCCCACCAGCATTTTTAAACGCCGTCCCAGTTTGTTTGACGCATTGTTCACCCGCTCACGGGCTTCTTCGATGTTGCTGACTTCCGTCGTCGATGATCCATGAATACCTGTGGGCGCGCGGTATTCACCAAACACGTCGCGTAAGGTCTGACCCCATTCGCCGGTGGTCACACCGGCATGGGCACAGGCGATGGAGGTTAGCATGATGTTGCCGCCATCCTGTGCCGCGTTGCGCAAGTTTGCGATGGTGGTGTCTACGGCGGATTGATCGCGGGTTTCGCGCCAGGCTTGCAAGCGCTCGATCTGTTCTGACTCGGCGCGCGGATCAATGGTCAGGATAGAACCGTCACCAGCGGTCAGCGGGCTTTCTTCGGTTTCCGTATATTTGTTCACGCCCACAACGGTCTGCTCTCCGCTCTCGATCGCGGCCAGTCGTGCGGCATTGGATTCCACCAACTGTCGTTTCATATAGCTTTGGTCAACGGCTTCCACCGCGCCGCCCAACTCGTCAATACAGGCTAACTCGTCCATGGCTTCAACTTTGAGGGCCGCGACCTTTTCTTCAATAGCCTTGGAGCCATCAAAGATATCGGCATATTCCAGCAGGTCCGTTTCATAAGCCACAATCTGTTGCAGGCGCAGCGACCATTGCTGATCCCATGGCCGGGGCAGGCCGAGGGCTTCGTTCCAGGCCGGTAATTGCACCGCGCGAGCACGAGCACCCTTGGATAACGTCACCGCCAGCATTTCCAGCAATACGCGGTACACGTTGTTTTCCGGCTGCTGTTCGGTCAGGCCAAGGCTGTTGACCTGAACGCCATAACGAAAGCGGCGCAGTTTCGGGTCTTCAACCCTGTAGCGCTCCTTTGTGATTTCATCCCACAGTTCCGTGAAGGCCCGCATCTTGCAAATCTCGGTCACAAATCGAATGCCGGCGTTCACGAAAAAGCTGATACGCCCTACCACGATGGGGAAGTCTTCTTCGGGCACTTGTCCGGAATTTTTGACCTCGTCCAATACAGCGGTAGCGGTGGCCAGCGCAAAGGCCAGTTCCTGTACCGGCGTGGCCCCGGCTTCCTGTAAATGATAGGAGCACACGTTCATGGGGTTCCACTTGGGCACTTCGGTATAGGTAAAGGCCACTGTGTCGGCGATCAGCTTCAGGCTTGGTTTGGGTGGGAAGATATAAGTACCACGCGACAGATACTCTTTGATGATGTCGTTCTGTACCGTGCCAGTCAGGTCTTTGCGATCGACGCCCTGGCGTTCAGCGGCGGCAATATACAGCGCTAGTAACCATGTGGCAGGCGCATTGATGGTCATGGACGTGTTCATCTCGCCGAGCGGAATGCCGTCGAACAAGGTCTCCATATCGCCCAGATGGGATATGGGCACACCGACCTTGCCCACTTCGCCCTTGGCCAGCACATGATCCGAATCGTAACCGGTCTGTGTGGGTAAATCGAAGGCCACCGATAGACCTGTCTGGCCCTTTTTCAGGTTGTTCCGATACAGCGCATTGGATTCAGCGGCCGATGAATGACCCGAATAGGTTCTGAACAGCCAAGGCTTGTCTCGCTCTTTGGCTCGTTCTGTGTCTCGTTCTGCATTACGTTGCGGCGCACCATTTTCTTTTGCGGGTGCGAGAGGTTCGGTCATTTTTTTGTCTCCAGCGTCGGATTTTTGATGCTTAATTACAGAAAATAGCCATTTTAGGCAACAAAATTACCCCTTTCGGGATAGAACGTGAACGATATGTCTTTTTGTGCATTGCGGAATAATTAAGAGGAGTATAAAACTTTGGCAACTTGTTTCTACACCTAATTTTTGTTGAGCCTTTATTAGAGGAAGACGAACATGAGTGAAGCCGCAGAAGTCGTTGATCTGTTTCCTGGCCAGGAAAAGAAAGACCTGTATGAGCTGGGCGAGTTTCCGCCGCTTGGTCATGTGCCGAAAAGCATGTACGCGTGGGCCATTCGGAAAGAACGGCACGGCGATCCGGATACAGCCATGCAGATGGAAGTGGTGGATACGCCCGCACTGGACAGCCACGATGTGCTGATCATGGTGATGGCGGCTGGTGTGAACTACAACGGTGTATGGGCTGCTCTCGGAACACCAATCTCTCCGTTTGATTATCACAAGGCCGAATACCACATCGCGGGTTCCGACGCGTCCGGCATCGTCTGGGCCGTGGGCTCCAGGGTTACCCGCGTCAAAGTGGGTGATGAAGTCGTGGTTCATTGTAACCAGGACGACGGTGATGATGAGGAATGCAACGGCGGCGATCCCATGTTCTCTACCTCCCAACGCATCTGGGGTTATGAGACACCGGACGGTTCGTTTGCGCAATTCTGTCGCGTTCAGGCGCAGCAGTGCATGCCCCGTCCCAAGCATCTGACCTGGGAAGAAAGTGCCTGCTACGTACTGACACTGGCGACGGCTTACCGCATGCTGTTCGGCCACCGTCCACACATCCTGCGCCCCGGTCATAATGTATTGGTATGGGGTGCATCGGGTGGCCTGGGGGCCATGGCTGTTCAGTTGTGCGCCACGGCAGGGGCTAACGCCATCGGAGTCATATCTGACGATTCCAAACGCGACTTTGTTTTGTCACTGGGTGCCAAAGGTGTGATCAACCGCAAGGAGTTCAATTGCTGGGGCCAATTGCCCGAAGTAAACGGCGAAGGATTCGGCGACTACATGAAAGAAACCCGCAAGTTCGGTAAAGCCATCTGGGACATCACCGGCAAGGGCAAGGACGTAGATTTTGTGTTCGAGCACCCCGGTGAAGCAACCTTCCCGGTCAGTTGTAACATCGTGAAGCGTGGCGGCATGGTTGTGTTCTGTGCTGGCACAACCGGGTTTAACCTGACCATGGATGCGCGTTTTGTGTGGATGCGTCAGAAACGTATTCAGGGTAGCCATTTTGCCAACCTGAAACAGTCCTCGCAGGCTAATCAGCTGGTTATCGAGCGACGCATCGATCCGTCCATGTCCGAAGTGTTCTCATGGGATGACATCCCGGCGGCCCACATGAAAATGATGAAAAACGAGCACAAGCCCGGCAACATGGCCGTGCTGGTCCAGGCCAAGAAGCCTGGCCGCCGTACCATTGAGGATTGTGTCGAGGGGTAGTTTCCAAGTTGATTTGACAATTCATGAAAAATAACATAATTTTAATTATGTTATTGGTTTTTTGGAGTTAAGTGTGTCAAATAACTGGGAGTTTTATGGTCGCGAAAGCGAGTTGGCGGATATTGAACGGATTATATCATCGGACAGATGGTTTTTCTGTTCGATCTCTGGGCGTCGTCGTATCGGTAAGACCACCTTGATTAAACAGGTGCTTCAAAACCTGGATCGCCCGTTTTTCTACTTTCAGGTTCCAGACAGTGATGAGCGCGGTGTAGTTCAAGCATTCTGGGAGGCTTGGGAAGACACTTTTGACTCCGGTATCGGGGCAGAAGCCGTAGAAAAATTTGACATTCCTGAATTGGTGAAAACTTTTCAAGATATGGTATTTTTAACCCGGCTGATGAATATTGCCGGGTGGATAGTTATAATTGATGAGTTTCAATATTTTCACCGAAAACAACTTTCACCTTTCACATCTTATCTTCAAAAAGCTGTCGACGAGCTTAGGGCGAATGAGTACGAATGGGATGATGAGGAAAGACCCATGGGTGGAATTTTTGTCCTTGGTTCTATCCATACAGAAATGACAGCTGTTCTGGAAGATCGGGCATCCCCATTGTTCGGGCGTCTTACTGATACGGTTTCTTTGGAGCATTGGGATTTCTCTACCCTCTTTGAGATGTTCGATGAGCATAATGTAGAGGAGCCGGAGCATTGGCTGTTCTTGTGGTCTTTGTTTGAGGGAGTACCCAAATTTTACCGAGACTGTTTTGATCAGGGTGTTTTGTCTTTGAAGGATGATTATCGGCAGACGACTTTGCTAAAATTGTTCTTTGAGGGCTCCAGTCCGCTCAAAGATGAGGCGGAAAACTGGTTCCTGCGCGAGTTGCGTGGGCGCTATGACAGTGTGCTGAAATTACTGGCGAATAATGGTCCCAGTGCATCCAGCGAGCTAAGGTCCGAATACGAACGTACAGGCGCTGAACGAGAACTAAGCGCCTATCTTGCTGTCCTAACCGACCGTTATCAAATGGTGGAGAAACAACAACCTATATTTTCTGGTGAGCGTTCACGTAAAACCCGTTATGCCATTACCGACAATTTTCTCACCGCCTGGATGCGAGCAATCCGACGCAATCTACAAATGGCAAAAGTGCAACCCATAGATCGCCCGTTAGCGCGGGCAGATGAGGCTCTCAAAACGCACGAAGGGTTTGCATTTGAAAAAATGACCCGACTTTTGACACAGGAATCTTCGCGCAAGGGTGTGGGTGATTTCGCGCTGACAGATTTCGTCCATGGTTACTGGAACAAGGCCGATGGTTCTGACATAGAGATTGATCTGGTGGCCCTGAATGAAGACGAGCCCTGTGTTCGGTTTGGGTCCTGCAAGCGTTCAGCATCAGCCCATGATGGTGCCGCCCTTCAAGTTTTCGATGAGCATGTAGACAGGTTCCTTCAAACCAAAGAAGGTCGCCGCCTTACCGATTGGCGCGTCGAAAAAGTTCTTTATTCGCCTATTTTTGATGAACAACAAAAACAATTTTATGAAGCCAAAGGGTATCTAACCCGTGACCTTCAATTTTTTCGTGACCGTCTTTATCCGGTTTAATTTTTTGATTATCCAACAGGTATAATGCCATGACTCAGCTTATTCTCCTTAATCTTCTTTCCCTCACCCGTGAGGCTGTTTCCAATGCTGATGCGCTGCTTGTTGCCGCGCGGGCCCATGTGTCTGAGCGTGTGATCGTTGATAGCCGCGTTGATGGCGATAAGCTGGAAGCGGAACAGCTTGCGGCCCATGGCTTTGCCTGGATGGCGACCTATGTGGAAGGTCTGCGACAACTTCATGGCTGGGCCGAGCGCCTGGACGGTGAAGGCTCCTTAGGAGATAAAGAAAAGCTGATTCTGCAAATAGGCTTTGGTGAATATTGTGCCCAGCTTTATGGCGGTATCCCCTTGTCGCAAGTGGAGATCGTACGGCCGCGTGATCTGGGTATCACGTCGAAAGAAACCCATGCGTTTTTTAAAGGTGCGGTGAAAACCCTGATCACCGAAGGCAACACGTCGGGCTGTCATATGGCGCTGGCGGCTGAGATCGAAAGCTCGCTGGAAGACGGCAACTACGGTGCGTTGGGTTTCGATGATGAAATGCTGGATATGGTGCGCGATCAGTTCCGCCGCTTCTCCGAAGAACAGGTCGTTCCCCATTGCCACCAGTGGCACCTGGACGATGTGCTGATCCCCATCGAGATCGTCGATCAGATGGCGGAGCTCGGTGTGTTCGGCCTGACCATCCCTGAAGAATGGGGCGGCCTTGGTATGACCAAGACGGCCATGTGTGTGGTGACCGAAGAACTGTCACGCGGCTATATCGGCGTAGGCTCGTTGGGGACGCGTTCGGAAATTGCCGCAGAACTCATCAGATTGGGCGGCACGACGGCGCAGAAAGAACATTACCTGCCTAAGCTCGCTACGGGTGAAATCCTGCCCACGGCGGTGTTTACTGAGCCCAACACAGGCTCCGATCTGGGCAGCCTTCGCACCCGCGCGGTGCGGGGTGGCGATACCTATAAGATCACCGGCAACAAAACATGGATCACCCATGCCAGCCGGTCCGACATGATGACGTTGCTCACCCGCACCAACCCGGATGAGGCTGGCTACAAGGGGCTCTCCATGTTTCTGGCTGAAAAGCCACGCGGCACCGAGGACGATGCGTTCCCGGCTGACGGCATGAGCGGCGGCGAGATCCCTGTGCTCGGCTACCGCGGTATGAAAGAATACGACCTGCGCTTCGAAGACTTCGCGGTGCCAGCTGAAAACCTGTTGGGCGAAGTCGAGGGGCAGGGCTTCAAACAGCTGATGGCCACGTTCGAATCCGCCCGCATCCAGACGGCAGCGCGCGCCGTGGGCGTGGCGCAAAACGCCATGGAACTGGGTCACAAATACGCCATGGACCGCATTCAGTTCGGTAAACCGCTGTACGCTTTTCCACGCATTGGTGGCAAAATCGCCTTCATGGCGGTGGAGACTATGATGGCACGGCAGTTGACGTATTTTGCCGCGCGCGAGCGTGATTCAGACCGGCGCTGTGACATTGAAGCTGGCATGGCAAAACTTCTGGCCGCCCGCGTGGCGTGGTCCAATGCCGACAACGCGTTACAGGTCCACGGCGGCAACGGTTACGCCCTGGAATTCCCGATCTCTCGCGTACTCTGCGATGCCCGCATCCTGAATATTTTTGAAGGTGCGGCGGAAATCCAAAGCCACGTTATTGCGCGCGGACTTCTGAGTAACCGGAACTGATTGATCCCGCACCTCCCGGTTATATGTTTTGATCTGAGACGGACTGGGCTTGGCGCCACAGGCAATATTCGATTTGTGATGCAGAGCGGACGTGAATCGCGGCTTGCTAATACTTCCATTCATGACCCTGAGCGGTCATTATACATTTCAAGAAGTGGGTGTTAATACATTCAAAGCCTCGTCATCGGCGACCAGGAAGAAGGGGATCGTTGCAAAAGACGGAATCAATTGTCTTTTGCCAGTAAAGTTTGTGCCGCAAATTCGAAGGATAAAATTTCATGAGCGCTGCGTTTCGTCGCTAGCCGGTTGAAGCGACCTTTGTTCTTTGCAGTCGGTGATGTGGAACGGAGTTGATCCACAGGCATAAGTGCAAGATTGTCATCGTCGATTACATAGAAATCATACCCGCGGCTGGCTAGTAATTTCTGTAAGCTCTGGTTATCCTGATCGAATATGCATTCAAGGATTATATCAGGTGAGTGGGTGTCCAATAAGGCCAAGCCGCCCTGGAGCGCCAGAGCCTCGTGTCCTTCCACATCAAGTTTGACGAGTGTGGGACTAAGACCTCCGCCAATCATGACTTTATCCAGAGTAGTGCAGTTTACTGGAATACTATCGACCTGGGTATCAGAGCCGATCGTCCCGCCACTGGACAGATACCAGGGAGCGCTGGATACGCTAAATGGTACGACACCTTCCCTGTTTGATACAGCCGCGTTGATGGCGTGAACGGCAGTAAAGCCATTCGCTCGCAAGTTCATGGACAATCGACCAAAATTGAGAGGAAAAGGCTCAATAGAAACAATAACGGCCGCCGGGTTGATCGCGTGAGCAACCAGTGAGTAAATGCCGGTATGTGCACCCACATCAAATACGCAATCTGCGTAGTTGGTAAGGACGCTCCAAAGCGCCAGGGACATCGGTTCGAATGAACCATTCCACAGACACCTTAATGCAACTCCATCGTCGTTTTCACAAAGGAACATGGACACGGAAACATTATTGATAAAACCAACCTCGACGAACCCAGAAAAAACAGGCTTTGTCATGAGCTGTTGAATGCCATGTCCGGGACTGCGAGCGCGATCTTTCTGCGCGTCACTCAAGATTTGTTGATGAATTTTCGATAATGTTACGGGATCCATGACGAAAATTACTGGGTTGCTGGTCGTTTTTCAAGCGCAACTTGGCCTCTTTGATTTCCGATATTCGCGCCAATGACCGCTCGTTTCTTGCTTTATGAGTTAACTCACATCTATAAGATGATTCCGGTTTTGGATTGGTGGGACGGGATGAGAGAGTGAAGAATCGTATTGGCGTGATTGTCATATTTGTGGCGTTGGCGTTGGGTGCATTTTATATGGCGTTCGGCATCCCTTTTACTGGCGATGGTCGCGTTAGGTTTGAGCCCGATAACCCAACAATCGTTTCTTCTGGTGCTGTGATTTATGCAGATGCCTGTGCGTCATGCCACGGGGACGATCTGGAAGGGCAAGCCGACTGGCAGGTCCGTAAAGCCGATGGCAAATTGCCGGCGCCGCCCCATGATGATGCCGGCCATACCTGGCATCATCAGGAACAACAGTTGTTTGATATTACCAAGTTGGGTGTTCAGCATTTTGCCGGTGCTGACTATGCCACGGACATGCCTGCGTTTGGCGATGAATACAGCGACGAGGACATCCTTGCTGTATTGTCCTACATCAAAAGTACATGGCCGCCTGAGATACGAGAGCGCCATGACCTTATGAGCAAACAAAACGGCGACTAAGAGACTAAACCACGATCCCTATTCCTTAACGGGGAGGGCCATCCTTATAGGTGGGGAGGTCATCGGTGATCTCATGCCAATCAGCTTTAGACGAGACAAAGATATGGTCGACCGGTTTGACGACAGGATCATCATCAAGCGATCCCAATGGAATGACCGCAATCCCACGCTCAGGGTCAACCCGTGGCATGGCTGAACTGCACACCTTGCAGAACACCTGAGTGAAGAATTTGGCGTCGGGTACTTTATAGGTTTTGAGATAGCCCTCGCCACGCAGGAACTCAACGCCATCCATAGACACGAATCCGTTGCTGGCATGGGCCGCTGCCCGTGCCCGCCGACAACGTGAGCAATGGCAATTGTGCGCCACTTTGAAGGGCTCGGTCACATGAAATGCTATGGCCTCACAATGGCAACTGCCACGAATCACACCATCCGGTTGCTCGTCGAGCGGCTTGTCGTCGACCGTGGGTCTGTCCATACCACCGGGATAGGCGTCATGGCGCGGCACGTTATCCGTCACCTCATACCAAGGCGCACAGCCCGCTGCGAATATACTGCAATCAGGTTTCCGGCCGTGGTCGTGGCAGCCTGCGGGTATGGCCCATCCATCATGGGCCTTGCTTGGAAAGGGCACTACCGAGCCGCATTTGTGGCATGAGCTTCGGGTCAGACCCGGAGACGACTTGTACTGAATAATAGTGTCCGTACCACTCGTCCACTTGAACTGATCCGGCCGGACAAATGCATAGGTACCGAAAGCTGAGCCGTGTATTTTTTGACACATAGAGCAATAGCAGTTGTAGGCGTCATGAGGCTCGGTGGCCAATTCCCATGTAACGCTACCGCACAGACAAGTTCCGTTATTCATTATTCATTCCATGATTCCTCATTCATACATGTGGCCAATGCGCCACGAGGGTGAGCCACCTTGAGCAACATTGGCATAAACTTGTTTTGCACCCCACATATTTTTCTGCCGTTGACCTCTACGTTATTAAAGCGCACAGAAGAAGGCAGAAGGGGCTTCTTATGACCAAGATCAAAAAACTGGGCCACGTTGTCCTGTACGTGGCCGATGCCATGGCGTCAGCGGATTGGTATGTGGATGTGCTGGGCATGGAAATTACCAATGCCAGTGATCAGATACCCGCCGCATTTTTGTCATTTGGTGCGCGAGATCACGACCTGGCTTTGTTTGGCATAGGTGACCGCCGCACCGTAGGCGGTATCGATGTAAACCATGTGTCATTTGAGATCGACGGCGGACTGGATGATCTGAAAGCCTTGCATACAAAATTGCAGGATCGCGGCGTGCATATCACCGGCGTAGTGGATCATGGCATTTCCTATGGCATTTACTTTTTCGATCCCGACGGGCATCAATTAGAAGTCTTTTACCAACGTATTCAACCCGACGATGCCGCCAAGCAGGCTTTCACTGAAATGGGGATTATGGCGACCCCCGTCACCCTGGAAGAATTATCTGAATGAGTAACGAAAATATAGCTGACACGCCCAAGCCTGTTGCCGCACGCAAACGCGTTCAGGAAGGCATGGTGCTGATGATTATTGCCATGCTGCTCATGCCTGGTATCGACGCCATCGCCAAGGGTGTGTCGGGTACGATCTCATCTGGTCAGGTGACATGGTCTAGGTTCTTTTTTCAGACCGTGATTTTGATTCCGTTTGTTCTGTACTATGGCGGACTTGGCGTCGGGCGGAAAATATGGGGGCACGCGGCACGCGGGGTTTTGATCGGCGGGGCGACGCTGATGTTTTTTACATCGCTCCGAGTCCTGCCGTTGGCGGATGCCATTGCGATCTTTTTTGTTGAGCCGTTTATTCTGACTCTGTTGTCGGTGGTGTTGTTAGGCGAGCGGGTCGGGTGGCGGCGATTGGCCGCGATCAGCGTTGGGTTCTGTGGTGCTATGATCATTGTGCAACCCAGTTATGAGATATTCGGTGTCAGCGCCCTGTACCCTCTGGGCGCCGCGACTCTGTTCGCGTTTTATATGGTTCTTACCCGTTGGTTGGCAGGTACCAGTAGCGCCGTCGCCATGCAGTTCTACACAGGGGTTTTCGGCATGCTTACCCTGTCTGCTGGCCTGTTGGTGGGCAAGGTCAACGGTATAGATACTCTCAGTTTTGTCTGGCCCACAGCCATGGAATGGGCCTTGCTTGGTGGCCTTGGATTTATTGGCACATTTGGCCATCTAATGATCATTATGGCGGTGCGGCGTGTGGGGGCGGGACTGGTCGCGCCGTTCCAGTATATGGAGATTATCAGCGCGACGATACTTGGCTATATGTTCTTTGGTGACTTCCCGGATGTGGTTACGTGGGTGGGTATCGTCATTATTGTGGCATCCGGCTTGTACGTATTCTACCGAGAACGCCTGCTCGCTGAGGCGGAAGACGATGAATCCCTGGCTCCTGCACCCTAGGGGCTTATTCACGTTCTTGATTGATTCATTCAAGAACGTGAATAAGCCCCTAAATATATGGAGTAGAGGACGATTCACGCTTCAAAAGTATCACGAAGTGATTCTATTCGAAACGATCGTGCTCTAGTGGTACACCATGCACAACATACCATGTAACAAGTTGTTGTGCAGGCCATATTGCGCTGGAAATTCCTGTCGTCATGCCCATAGAATAGACCCAACCTTGGGGGCAGGTAATAATAATGGATTTATGGCATGGCAAAGAAGTCACTTTTTGGCCGGTTGGCGGATGCGTTCAAGGAAGAAGATGACCTTTCCGAGGACATCGACAAGGACGTAGAGGCGTCCGTGATAGAAACGTTATCGGCTGAGATGGAGTCGCTGGACGGCAACACGGTGCTCAGCGCTGGTAGGGGCAGTTCTGGTGATACAGTCTTTATTTTTGGCCTGACACCCGTATTTGACATGATGGGGGGACGCGATAGCCGGGCTGCCGATGGCTTGCTGGAAATTTGTGATCGCAAATTCGAGCTATCCCGTAAAAGCCCCAAAGATTCGGCGGCAGTTCAGGGCGATAATTTCATCATGCGATTTGATGGTGTGGATAAGGAACAGGGATATCACCGGGCGGCGATCCTGATCAACGAGATTGGAACCAGCATACTCAGCGATCGGTTCCAGGAAATGGATGTGCCGGAAATTCTGGTGGCCGCAGATGTGAACGATATAACCAACGAAGACGGTACGGTGAACGCCCAGAAAATTGTAGCGGTCAAGAAAGCCGGTGGTGTACCGATTGAATTCCAGCAAATTGAAGGTTTGCCAGAATGGGCCAAACTGGCCGCTAAAAATATGGCGAACAGGTGGTTTGGACAAACGAAAACCCGTGAAGACCGAGACATTTCCGGCCCCATGAGCGAAGAGCGGGTGTTTCAGGATCAAGTCGTTGTGACCAGCAAGGACCGGGAAGAGTATACTCCAGACTACCGTATGGTCGAAGTTAAGCACAAACCCAAGAAGCAGAATGAAATCCGAATGGTGGAAATCAACCCCACCAAGAAAGAAGGCAAGCCCGACTGGATGAATAGTGCTTCGAGCAACAATGACAGCAGCGAAAGTCCTCCTATAAAGCGCAGCCCAATTGACCGTCGCGCCAAACGTATTCCCATCGGCGACCGCAACCGGCGGAAGAGCGGCGTAGACCGTCGTGGTAGAGGTTACTAGAAAATATTTTTGCTACGCTGCATTTTATTGTATGTTATCGTGATCTAGATCAAAGCATGATTACATCAGCAGCATTAAACATGACACTACGTTGTCTGATTTATGAAAACAGGGCTAATCAGGATGAATAGCGAACCGATTACAGTGTCAAAAGGTGGAGAGCTAAAGCTGTTCCTTTTTCTGACAATGATTGTTGCGCCGGCTTTGGCAGTGGCTATTGTCGGGGGATACGGATTTGCGGTGTGGCTAACGCAAATTCTGACCGGTCCACCCAGCATCTCTTAAATAAAATTACGTATGAGTCGTTTCCAGTGCGTCATGGCTGGTCGATATACCGAAGGTGACAAAATGATACAAAAATCACGCGATCCAGGCCTTACAACCCGGCGAGGGTTACTGACCGGGGCGTTTAATACGGACACCGGACACATCGCCAGTTTGTATGTACAGGCCTGGTCAGAGAAAAATCCCACGATCGTGCCGCAACTGACGGCGCTACCCGGTGTGGAAGTTCATGTAACGGAAACGCCTGGTAAGCTCATCATGACAGTAGAAGCAAACAGCGATTCTGAGTTGTTGAGCACAATCACAAAGATAGAAAAGACAGACGGTGTTATCTCGGTTTCACTTGTCTATCACCAGATTGAGGATGATGGCGATGCGTGACACCAAGAACATCGAAAAGGATCTGGGCCAAAAGAAAGGCCTCAACAAAGGTTTGAGCCGTCGTGACTATATGAAGGCAAACGCTCTGGTTGCGGCAGCCGCAGCGGCTGGTGTGAGCGCCCCGGCAGCGGCATCCAGTCTGGCTACAAGTACAACTAACACGAGAATGAAATGGTCAAAGGCACCTTGCCGGTTTTGCGGCACGGGTTGCAGCGTCATGGTGGCCACTAAGAATGAACGCGTTGTGGCAACGCACGGCGATATTCTGGCCGAGGTCAACCGCGGGCTGAATTGCGTGAAAGGGTATTTCCTTTCCAAGATTATGTACGGTAAGGATCGTCTGACGCAGCCTTTGCTGCGCATGACCGATGGCGCCTATAGCAAAACAGGCGAATTTACCCCTGTATCGTGGGATCAGGCCTTCGATGTTATGGCCGAGAAGTTCAAGGCCGCGTTGAAGAAGAACGGCCCCACGTCTGTGGGTATGTTCGGCTCAGGCCAGTGGACCGTGTGGGAAGGCTATGCCGCATCCAAACTGATGAAGGCTGGCTTCCGGTCTAACAATATCGATCCTAACGCCCGGCATTGTATGGCATCCGCCGTCGGTGGCTTTATGCGGACGTTCGGTATTGATGAGCCCATGGGGTGTTACGACGATTTCGAAGCGGCTGACGCGTTCGTGCTGTGGGGTTCCAACATGGCGGAAATGCATCCGATCCTGTGGACCCGGTTAACGGATCGCCGGTTGAGCCACAAACATGTGAAGGTGGCCGTTCTGTCTACGTACAAGCACCGTTCGTTCGATTTGGCCGATATACCCATGGTGTTTACACCACAAACGGACCTGGCAATCCTCAACTTTATCGCCAAATACATCATTGAAACGGGCCGAGTGAACAAGGATTTTGTGAAGGACCACACCAATTTCAGACGTGGAAATACGGATATCGGTTACGGCCTGCGGCCGGATCACCCGCTCCAGAAAAAAGCCAAGAATGCCAAGAAGGCAGGCGGCTCCACGGAAATCACGTTTGAAGAATACGCTGCATTTGTGGCCGACTATGACGTGGACACAGTCTCCGAATTGTCCGGCGTGTCCAAAGACGATCTGATCGCTTTGGCTGAGCTGTATGCCAAGCCCGATACACGGGTGATGTCCTTGTGGACCATGGGTGTCAATCAGCATACCCGTGGGGTGTGGTGCAATAACCTGCTCTACAATATTCACCTGCTTACCGGCAAGATTTCCGAGCCGGGCAACAGTCCGTTCTCGTTGACGGGGCAGCCTTCGGCGTGTGGCACGGCGCGTGAGGTCGGTACGTTCTCGCACCGGTTACCCGCTGATATGGTGGTTAAGAACCCCAAGCACCGCGCCATTGCCGAAGACATCTGGAAGCTGCCCGACGGCACCATCCCTGAAAAACCCGGTTATCACGCGGTTCAGCACAATCGCATGCTGCGTGATGGCAAGTTGAATGCTTATTGGGTACAGGTGAACAATAACGTTCAGGCCGCGGCTAACCTCAACGAGGAAACGTTACCCGGATATCGTAACCCCGATGCCTTTATTGTGGTATCGGATGCTTATCCTACGGTCACAGCCGAGGCCGCCGATCTGATTTTGCCTACCGCAATGTGGGTGGAAAAAGAAGGCGCTTATGGTAATGCTGAACGGCGTACCCAGTTCTGGCATGAACTGGTCCCGGCACCGGGCGAGTCCAAGTCTGATTTGTGGCAGTTGGTCGAGTTCTCCAAACGCTTCAAGGTAGAAGAAGTCTGGCCCGAAGAACTTTTGGCCAAGATGCCGGAACACCGCGGCAAGACGCTGTACGATATCCTGTATCGGAACGGTAACGTGGATCGCTATCCACTGTCTGAAACTCATCATGACTATGACAACCACGAATCCAAGGATTTTGGTTTCTATATTCAAAAAGGATTGTTTGAAGAATACGCTCAGTTCGGGCGTGGTCACGCCCATGACCTGGCCGACTTCGATACCTATCACAAGGAGCGCGGGTTGCGCTGGCCTGTGGTCGACGGCAAGGAAACCAAGTGGCGGTTTCGTGAAGATCTGGACCCTTACGTGGAATCCGGGAAGGGCATTCAGTTCTATGGCCATAAGGATGGTCGGGCGAATATTTTCGCATTGCCATACGAGCCACCGGCTGAATCGCCCGATGCCGAATACGATATGTGGCTGTGTACCGGCCGTGTGCTGGAGCACTGGCACTCCGGCTCCATGACCCAACGCGTGCCTGAGCTTTATAAAGCATACCCGGACGCCAAGGTGTATATGCATCCCGATGATGCCGATGCCCGCGGTTTGCGCCGGGGTAGCGAGGTTCGGGTGGTATCCAGGCGTGGCGAGATTAACAGCCGGGTTGAAACGCGTGGTCGTAACCGCCCGCCCAAAGGTCTGGTCTTCGTACCCTGGTTCGATGCCAGCCAACTTATTAACAAGGTGACACTTGATGCCACCGATCCCCTTTCAAAGCAGACGGATTACAAGAAATGTGCAGTCAAAATTATTCCCGCCTGAGGATGATTTCACACGGGCTTGCCGCTGGATTGTTTGCGCTCGCCATCATGATGACGTCATCGCTCAGTTTTGCTGAAGACAATATTGCTACCTTGCGTACCTTTGATTTGACCCAGCAACCGACGCCCCCGGATATGCCAAAGCCGTCCTTCACGGAATTACGTGAGGTTCGGAATTATCCGGAACAGCCGCCGGTTATCCCGCATAAGATCCGTGGTTACCGCATTGATCTGAACAGCAACAAATGTATGAGTTGTCACAGTCGCAAGGCCGTAGGCCTGTCTCAGGCCCCTATGGTTAGCGTGACGCACTTTATGAACCGTGTGGGACAAGTATTGTCTGACGTGACAGCGCAACGCTATTTCTGTCACCAGTGTCATGTGCCGCAGCTTTCGGTTTCACCGCTCGTGGAAAACATGTTTATCGACGCTGATGATTTGTCATCAGGTCAGTAGCCAGAAACAGTAGGAGGAGACTGCCGTGAACCTGTTTCGCCGCATGATGAACATCTGGCAAGGCCTTGGCCGTCCCAGCCGCCACTTTTCACTGGCGACCCTGACCATTGGCGGGTTTGTCGCCGGGATTATTTTCTGGGGTGGCTTTAATACGGTGCTGGAAGCCACGAATACGGAAGCTTTCTGTATCAGTTGCCATGAGATGCGCAACAACGCATTTGAGGAACTACGGACCACCGTGCACTATTCAAATCGATCCGGTGTTCGTGCCACATGTCCAGATTGCCATGTGCCACACAATTGGACGGACAAGATCGCCCGCAAGATGCAGGCCTCAAAAGAAGTCTGGGGCAAGGTTTTTGGCACCATCAATACGCGCAAAAAATTTGAAGCCATGCGATTAACGCTGGCCCAAAACGAATGGGCGCGCTTGAAAGCCAATGATTCACTGGAATGTCGCAACTGCCATAATTATGAATATATGGACATCACGGCCCAAAGTGCCCGCGCGGCGAACAGCCACCAGCGATTGTTAGGAACGGGTGAGAAAACCTGCATCGATTGCCACAAGGGGATCGCCCACCACCTGCCTGATATGACCGGGGTTGAAGGCTGGAACTAGTGCAAAAACCGAACAAATTGACTCAATCTGTTCGGTTTTTGAAGTGTGATTTGACTCATAAAGTGAGAATTGTGGACCCATAAGGTGAGAATTCCGTTAGCGATGGTTTCTGGTTACCCACCAGGGCCGGACATTCTTGTCGGGCGTTGATCACTTCCGAGAATAACCAGAAGCGGAAAATTGCATTCGCGTGTCTTCCTCACGATACCGATCCCCGTTTTCGCAGTAGGGGCCTGACATTGTGCTATTTCCAAATAAAATGTACGGTCATTTTTATGGATGAAAATATATAAAAATGACATTCTGGAAAGAAGCACAAGGCTGGACCTACCACGTCTACGAGGTGGATACGCCCGTTAAAGAGTTTGGTGTCTTTGAACCACTCGTTGAATTATGGCAGTCAAAGTTTCAGGATTTATTGCTCCCGGCGTGGAAAGATTTCTCTTTTGAGGATTTTGACGGTTGGTACGGAAGGCTCCGCGTCGGGGATTTCATGCCTGGCCGAACAGATGATTTTGTTTACCGATTATGGGGTGGAAAGTCGGTTGATCTTTACGGCGTCGATCTCACCGGGAAACGTATGAGCGAGTTAGACTTTGGGTTCGACGAAGATGACAAAAACCTCTTAACGATGTTAGCGACAGAAAAGAAAATTACACTCGCCAGTGGCCCAGTTTTTTGGCAAGAACGTGAGCATCTCCGCGTCCAGATTATCAAAATGCCGCTTTCTGATGATGGCCTTGTTGTAGACAAATTCTTGGGAGCGTTGCATCGTGAGAGTTAGGAAGATTTCCGACTTGGGTCATTTACAGACCTTTTTAGTGACCTGAAATGTAGTCTGCTTTGCGCCCGTAATCAGAACAAAACGGATTCTCGCTATATCAGTCCAGAATGCGGGTTATTCTCAGTATATGAGTCACAACTGTTTCATATTATGCATCAACGCGATGCATAATATGGCAAACTTGTAGGCTTTTGATTCTCACGTTACGGGTCAAACGACAATTTTTGCGTTACGCTTCCCAAATTCGGAGACGAGAAAATACCCATGAATAACCGCAAAATTATTGCCTACGCCATTATCGTCCTTCTCATCGCCGTGTTCGGCTTGTCCGCATGGCTGGCGTCAGACAGCCGGTTTATCGAAGCGATCTCTCTGGTCGGTGTTGCGACCACCTTTGGCTGGTTTGCCACCCGGGTGATTCCGCCCCCTGACGAAGACTAGAGAACCCCCGCCACCGGAGAGGCCAGAATTTCCCTTGCCTGAGCAGCCGTCGCCACAGGGCGGCCTAATAGGGTAGCTCCATCCAAAACCTGATGCACAAGCGCCGCGTTGCCGGGCGTCAGGGTTCCGTCGCTTAAATAAAGATTGTTTTCCATGCCAACACGCACATGGCCGCCGAAGCTGGCCGCAGACAACGCGCAGGCACTTTCCAGTGGGCCAAAGGCACACATGCTCCAATGCCAATCCGCACTTACGCTGCGGGCAGCATCCATAAATTCCAGCAAATCGGATGGTCGGGATTTCTGATCTTTGGCGTACCGGCCCAAAACATACAGAACAGACACCACGTCACCGGGGATCACGCCACGTTTCCTTAAATCAGAAAAACGCATAACGTCATCGCCATCATAAAGAATGAACTGAACCGCGATGTTTTCGCGCGCAGCCCACGTATAAAATTCTGCGGCACCACGTTCAGCCGCTTCATCCGGCACCAGTTCCCGCACGGCGGTGGAGATCGCCTCGGGGCGAACGTCACGCACCATGGCCATCTGCTCAGCGGCGGAATAGATACCGACCGCTTCCGTTGTGACCTGAATAATCACGTCATCGCCGACGGCAGCACGTATGGCAGAGGTAGCACCTCGGTAAAGGTCCGCATCCAGAGAATGCCCACCGTCCCTATCACGCACATGCAGGTGGATCATTGATGCACCAGCGTCGCGGCACTGAACGGCCTCGTCCGCACTTTCGCGCGCCGTCATGGGCAATGATGGGTGATCGACCTTGGTTCGCCTGGCCCCATTGGGTGCCACAGCAATGATCAACGGCTGCCACGCAGCGTCCGTGCTCAAATCGTCTAGTGGTATTTTTGTGGCGAATGCCGTCATGCACCGGCTTCCTTGATAGCCGCTTCGATGGCGTCGCCAATACGGCTCGCCATCTCGACCACCTGATCGCCCGTGACAATAAACGGTGGTGCCAACAAAACATGCTCCCCGCGCAGGCCATCGGCGGTGCCCTGACCCGGATAGCAGATCAGGCCCCGCGCCATGGCTTCTGATTTTATCCGGTTATGCAGTTGCAGTGCCGGATCAAACGGCTCTTTCGTTGCCCGGTCCTTAACCAGTTCTATGCCCCAAAACAAACCACGACCCCGGATATCGCCCAGATAAGGCTGGTTGCCGAGGCGCTCGATAAGGGCTTGCTGAAAAGCATCACCCTGGATACGAACATTATCCAGCAGGTTCCGGTCCCGGATCGCCCGTTGAACGGCCAGTGCGGCGGCACATGCCGTGGGGTGGCCCATATAGGTATGGCTATGACGAAACGCGCCGGAGCCATCTCGAATTGTCTTATACACCTCACCGGAAACCAGCACCGCACCGATGGGTTGGTAGCCGCCACCAAGCCCCTTGGCAACGGTGACCAAATCGGGCGAAATGCCTTCCTGTTCGCTGGCAAACGTGGTGCCGGTTCGACCCATGCCGCACATGACTTCATCAAGAATCAACAGCACGTCATACTGGTCACAGATTTCGCGGATGCGCCCAAAATATCCGGGCACAGGTACCAGCACACCAGCCGAAGCACCGCCAATCGTTTCAGCAACAAAGGCGCAGACCTTTTCCGGGCCAACGCGCAGGAGCTCTGTTTCCAGTTCATTGGCCACACGTTGACCATATTCTTCTTCCGTTTCATCATCGCCCTTGTGACGATAGGCGTAACAGGGATCGATGTGAGACACAGGCATCAACAACGGCTCCATCGCCGAGCGCCTATAATGGTTTGATCCAATAGATAGCGCGGCCAGGGTGTTGCCGTGATAGCTCTGTTCTCTGGCGATGTAGTGGCTGCGTTGGTTCTCACCGCGCTCGACGTAATACTGGCGGGCCATGAGAAGGGCCGCCTCGACAGCTTCTGATCCACCAGACACGAAATAGACTGTCTCGATACCGGCCGGTGCGGCGTCGATCAGTAAATCCGCCAGCTCTTCTGTGGGTTTTGAGGTGAAAAAGCTGGTATGGGCAAAAGCGATCTCATCCACTTGTTCCTTGATGGCGCGGCGTACTTCCGGATCAGAATGGCCCAGACACGATACAGCCGCTCCCCCCGATGCATCCATGTAGCGTTTACCGTCAGCGTCCTCGATAAATATGCCGTCACCCGCCACAGCGACTGGCAGACCAGAACGGGGATTGCGTTGAAATACATGGGTCATACGGTTTTCCTTGCAGCATGCTCGCGCGGTCGGCGCGCAGTCCTGTACCAATGTGATGGCCCGGTGGGCCGGGGACAACAATTTGGCACAGTGTGATGTTTATTGGAACATTTGATTCGCAATCAGTTCGGCCCGGAATACATCGTCGCATTCGTCACGGGTGGCCCTGTTTGGGCACATGGTTCGGACACATGTTTCGGCTATTGGCAAAACCAGTAAAGTATGGAAACAATTGCCCGACGCATTCGAGCAATTCCTTTTTAGGCGGCCTCCACATCATGCCAAATTCAATAACTGATAGCACTCCAGTCAATACTGAAACCGATCCACTGTTTCAGCCGCTGAAAATTAAACATCTGACTCTCAAAAACAGGGTTATGAGCACCAGCCATGCGTCTGGCGCCGATGATAACGGCATGCCGGCAGAGCGGTATCAGCGCTATCACGAGGAAAAGGCAAAAGGCGGGCTGGCCCTGACCATGTTTGGCGGCTCATCCAATGTGGCACCGGACTCGCCATCGGTTTTTGATCAGCTGCGCGTTGATGACGACAAGGTCATTCCCCATCTTCAGAAGTTTTCTGAACGGATACACGCCCATGGTACGGCGTTGATGTGCCAGATCACACACCTGGGACGGCGGGGTGATGGCACCGTTGAGCACTGGCTACCCACCATCGCGCCGTCGTCTGTACGCGAAACGCTGCACCGTTCTATCCCGCGTGAAATGGATGAAGAAGATATCAAGCGCGTGATCAAGTCGTTCGGGCAAGCCGCTCGCCGCTGTTACGAAGGCGGCATTGACGGGCTTGAAACCCATGCCGGTGGCCACCTGATCGGCCAGTTCTTTTCGCCTGATACAAATTTGCGCACCGACAAGTATGGCGGCAGCGTGGAAAACCGCGTTCGTTTTGCCCTGATGGTCCATGACGAAATTCGCGCAAACGTGGGCGATGACTTTCTTGTTGGCATGCGCATGTCCATCGAAGAAGACCGAGGTGGCCTTCCGGCAGAAGATGCCATGGAAATTGCCCGCATTCTTGAACGCGAAGGCGCTATTGATTTTCTCAATTGTACGTTTGGCCGCATGGATACGGAACTTGCCCTGGCTGAGAAAAACATGCCCGGCATGACGGTACCACTGGCACCGTTCCTGGATAACGTGAAACGAATGAAACAGGCGGTATCCGTGCCCATTTTTCATGCCGCCCGCATTACCGATGTGGCAACCGCGCGTTATGCCATCCGAGACGGCATCCTTGATATGGTCGCCATGACGCGGGCGCATATTGCAGACCCGCAGATTGTGAACAAGATCAGGCGCGGCGAAGAAGATCGTATCCGACCCTGTTTCGGGGCGTCCCATTGCATGCACAAGAAGCCGTCCTGTATCCATAACCCGGCGTCGGGACGGGAAACCAAATTGCCCCATGTGATTGAACGCTCAGGCACGCCCGGCAAAACCGTGGTTATTGTTGGCGGTGGTCCCGCCGGGATGGAAGCAGGGCGCGTCGCGGCCGAACGCGGTCACACGGTGACCCTGTTTGAGGCCGCCCCTAAATTAGGCGGGCAGGTGCTTTTGGCGGCACGGTGCAGTTGGCGGAAAGACATGATCTCAATTGTCGACTGGCGGGTGAATGAGCTTGAACACCTGGGCATTGATGTGCGCCTTAACGTCTATGCAACGGGCGATGACGTGATGGCGCTCAGGCCCGATGTGGTTATCGTGGCCACCGGCGGCCTACCCAATCCTGGTGATTTTGAGGGCCAGGAACTCTGCCAATCTACCTGGGAAATGCTGAGCGGCGAAATTCAGCCCGCCGACGACATCCTGGACCTCTTCGTCCCACGCCTGGAGGCCACCCACTTCCTGGGGGACGCCTTCCCCCGCTTCTGGCCGAACTTCGGTCCGGGCATCGTCGCCGCCTTCGCCGGGGCACAGGTCCACCCCGCCGCCGACACCACCTGGTTCACCCCCGCCCACACCGGCCCGATTGCCGACCTGTACGTCTCCGTGGACTGGGAAAACATGTGGTGGCAGCGGGTATGGCAAATGACCCGGGCCGCCGTGGCCCGCTGGGGCGGGCAACTGACGGTGGGGTTCACCGACTTGGGCG
>ENA-OREN01001888-OREN01001888.1-marine-metagenome-genome-assembly--contig:-NODE-1888-length-22923-cov-7.355467_pt1 | contig 22923 bp, 24 predicted proteins | sample MGYA00248624_ERZ508555 | MGnify/ENA primary metagenome ERZ508555 (study PRJEB26222, sample SAMN06267773) | marine metagenome | isolation source: Saanich Inlet, British Columbia, Canada | place...
GTTGCAATAGTTTCAGAGATTGCAGGAACAACAAGAGATGTAATTGAAACACATCTTAATATAGATGGTTATCCAGTTATTGTTTCTGATACTGCTGGGATTAGAGCATCTAAAAATGAAATTGAAAAAAAAGGCATTAAATTATCTTTAAATAGAGCAGAAGAAGCCGATTTAAAGTTGGTAGTTGTTGATGCTAAAAACCTTGATTTTACTGATGTTTTGAAAGGTTTGTTAGACCAAAATGCGATTTTGGTAATAAATAAATCAGATCTATTGGAGGAAGATATTAATCCAAAAATCAAAAAATTAAATCATGTATTAATTTCAATTAAAGAAAATTTAAATGTTGATGAATTAACTTTAAAAATAAAAAATAATTTAAAAAATAAATTTATAACAAGTGATGATATTTTAATTACCAGGGAACGACATAGACAACATCTTGAGCAATGTTTGGAGCATCTTAAAAATTTTAATAAAAAAAATGAAGTTGAAGATTTTGATAAAGCTGCTGAAGATTTAAGATTAGCTACTAGACATCTTGGTATGATTGTTGGAAAAGTCGATGTTGAGGAGATATTAGGTAGTATTTTCAACGATTTTTGCATAGGTAAATAGCACCTTATTTTCCTTGTTTTTGTCCTCTTTTCTTCTAAAAAATGTTGAAAATTAAAGCTTATTTAAAGAAAGCTAAGCGTCTCTTGTAAATAAAATAATCAGTTATAAATTTAACTTATGAAAAATGATTTATCATTCGATGTTGTTGTAATAGGTGGTGGTCATGCCGGTTGTGAAGCTGCTGCAGCCTCTGCACGTCTAGGAGTTAACACTGCTTTGTTTACTCACAAGATAGAAACAATTGGTGAGATGTCATGTAACCCTGCGATAGGTGGTTTGGGTAAAGGTCACTTAGTAAGAGAGATAGATGCCCTTGATGGTGTAATGGGTGAGGTTGCAGATAAATCAGGGATACAATTTAGATTATTAAACAGAAGTAGAGGTCCCGCAGTAAGAGGACCAAGAACTCAATCAGATAGATCATTATATCGAAAATATATGCAAGAAAAATTATTAAACTACTGTAATTTAAGCATTTTTTCAGATCCAGTAATAAAGTTTATTTTTAATAAAAACACAATAAGTGGTTTTGAAACTAAAGAAGGTAAAAAAGTTTTATGCTCTAAGTTAATACTAACAACGGGCACTTTTTTAAATGGTTTGATACATATAGGTGATGAAAGAACACCAGCTGGAAGGTATGATGAGAAACCTTCTACAGGATTAAGTGAACAATTAGAAAAATATGATTTTAAAGTTGGAAGATTAAAAACAGGAACTCCTCCTCGACTCGATTCAAGAACAATTAATTATGAAAATTTAGAGGAACAGTTCGCAGATGACGCTCCTTACTTTTTTTCTTTCTTAACCAAAAAAAACATTAATAAACAAGTTTCATGTCGAATGACTTATACGAACGACAAGGTTCATAAAATTATTGAAAAAAATTTATCTAAGAGTGCCATGTACTCTGGCAGCATAAAAGGAGTTGGGCCTAGATACTGTCCATCCATAGAAGACAAGATAGTAAAATTTGCTGATAAAGGTCGACACCAGATATTCTTAGAACCTGAGGGTTTAAATGACCATACAATATACCCAAATGGTATATCAACATCATTACCAAGTGATGTTCAGCAAGAAATATGTAATAATATCAATGGTTTACAAAATGTTAAGATAATTAGACCAGGATATGCTATAGAATATGACTATATAGATCCTAGAGAGCTATTTTTAACTCTTGAAACAAAGAAAATTAGTAACTTATATCTTGCAGGACAAATTAATGGAACCACAGGATATGAAGAAGCCGCTGCACAAGGCCTTATAGCAGGTATCAATGCAGCTTTATCATTCAAAAAACTTGAACCATTTATACTAGATAGGTCAGATGCTTATATTGGTGTAATGATAGACGACCTTGTTACAAAGGGTGTAGCAGAACCTTATAGAATGTTTACTTCAAGAGCTGAATATAGATTAAGTTTAAGAGCAGATAATGCAGATCAAAGACTTACCAATAAAGGTATCTCTATAGGTCTAATTGGAGAGATTAGAAAAAATTTTTATGAGGATAAACACAAAAAATTAGATGATATTGTTAGAAAAATGGAAAAATCAAATATTTCTCCATCTAAAGCACAAGATTTTGGTATTAAAATAGCTAAAGATGGTGTTTTAAGATCTTCAAATGAAATATTAACCCAAAAAGGAGTTAATATGAAAAAAATTAGAGAAATATGGTTAGAAATACCTTATTTTGATAAAGAAATAGATGAACAGATCGAAATTAATGCCCATTATAGAGGGTATCTAAAGAAGCAAAAAGCTGATATTTTAGCATTTAAAAGAGATGAAAATTTAATAATCCCAGAAAAAGTTAACTATGATAGCCTTTCAGGACTATCAAATGAGGTTAAAGCTAAATTTAAAGAAATAAGACCAAAAACTATGGGACAAGCACTACGAATTGATGGAATTACCCCAGCAGCAGTATATATTTTGTTGTCACATGTAAAAAGAAAGTCTATTAAGCATATAGCTTAATGGAACAAGAAATTTTAAATTCATATTCGAGACTTAATAGTTTAAATGTTTCACGTGAAACATATTTGGACTTTGAATTATTTATATCCATGATATTGGAAAAAAATAAAGAAATTAATATAATAAGCCAAGAAACTGCAAAAAATGAAGTTATAAGAGAGCGACATATTGTAGATTCAGCACAAATAATTGATTTTATTGATTTAAATAGTAATACAACTACAGATTTAGGGACTGGGGGTGGGATGCCTGGTATTATTATAGCAATTATACTAAAGAATATGAAAAAGAACATAAAAGTACATTTATATGAGAAAAGCCATCATAAAAGTGATTTCTTAAGGGAAGTATCAAGAAAATTAAAATTAAAAACAGAAATATTTCAAGAAAATATTTTTGATATAAAAAAATTAGAAACAGGAACGGTAATGTCAAGAGCGTTTAAACCAATGCCGGTTGTTTTAGATTTAGTTTATGAAAATTTTACAAGTTTTAAAAATTTAATTTGTTTTATGGGTAAGAATGGAAAAAAAGTTTTTGAAAATTCTTTAAAGGATTGGGATCTAGAGTATACAGAAAAAAAAAGTTTAACTAATGAAGATTCTTTTTTATTAAATATTAAAAAAATAAAAAAAAAATTAAAAAAAATTAAATGCAAATCATATCTGTCATAAATCAAAAGGGTGGGGTTGGGAAAACAACAACTGTGATCAATCTCGCAGCAGGTTTATCACAGCAAAATAAAAAAATTTTAGTTATAGACTTAGATCCTCAGGGAAATGCAACAACAGGTCTTGGATTATCCAACATGGAAAGTTCTACAGACACAATTTATGGTGTATTAAATGGAACAAAAGAAATTTCTGATGTAATTAAAAAAACTCAGTTTGAAAATCTGGATCTTATCACTTCAAATGTAGACCTATCAGGACTAGAAGTTGAAACAGCTGATGATGTTAACAGAGCTTTTATATTAAAGCTTAAATTAAGCGCTTATTTAAACAATTCTAGCCGGTCGTATGACTATATATTAATTGACTGCCCACCAGCACTTAGCTTACTTACAGTCATGGCATTAGTATCTTCTAACTCTATAGTGGTTCCACTTCAGACAGAATTTTTTGCTCTTGAGGGTTTAACTCAATTAATAAAAACAATTGAGAGAATAAAAGTTAGTTTAAATCCAGAATTAAAAATTAGAGGGATACTTTTGACGATGTATGACAAAAGAAATAAACTTTCATCTCAAGTAGAAAAAGAAGCAAGAGATTATTTTAACGAAAAAGTTTATTCAACTGTGATCCCAAGAAATGTCAGATTATCAGAAGCACCTTCTCATGGGATGCCAGTATTAATTTATGATAAATCTTGTCCTGGGAGCAAATCATACTTTAGTTTCACAGATGAATTTATAATTCAAGAAACAACCACAGGGAGTGCTGCATAATGGATTCAAATAAAATTAAAAAAGGACTAGGAAGAGGATTATCATCTTTAATAGGTGAGGCAAAAGTTGATGTTCAAAAAAATAAAATATCAATTTCTCATATTGTTCCTAATAAATATCAACCCAGAAAAATTTTTGATGAAGATAACTTAAATGATTTAACTAACTCAATTAAAGAAAGAGGTATCTTACAACCGATTATAGTTAGAAAATCTAATGATGATAATTCTAAATTTGAAATAATAGCTGGTGAGAGAAGATGGTTGGCTGCTCAAAGAGCCGGTCTTCATGAAGTTCCAATAGTTGTCACTGAAGCTGATGATTTAAAATCACTTGAATTTGCAATTGTTGAGAATGTTCAAAGACACGATTTAAACCCATTGGAGGAGGCCCAAGGTTATAAAAGATTAATAGATGAATTTTCTTATGATCAGGAAAAGGTATCAAAATTTATTGGTAAAAGTAGAAGCTATATAACAAATTCTTTAAGAATTTTAACCCTACCTGCCGAAGTTATAAAACTAATAGAGACTCAAAAATTAACTATTGGACACGCTAAAATTTTAGTTGGATTAGAAAATGCTTCTTTTGTTGCAAATAAAATTTTTGAAAAAAAATTATCAGTTAGACAAGCAGAAAATTTTGTTAAAATTTTTAAAAATAAAAGACAAAAACCTGAAAAAGTAAAAGATGCAAATATAAAAGATCTTGAAATATCTGTGTCAAATAAAATTGGATTGAATGTTGCAATTCAAAATAAAAAAAATAATAAAGGGAAAATTACTTTTGAGTATAAAGATTTAGATCAATTAAATAAAATAATACATATAATCAAATCTAACTATTAGTCCCTTAAGAAGATTGATCTAAAACAAAATCTGTAATTATATTAATTGAGTTATTTATATTTTTTTTAATTAGTAATTCAATCTCACTGAGCTTGTAGATTAGTTCTTTAATATTTTTCGTTTTCCATTTATAAATTTGCTGTTTTGTAATTTCTTTATCTTTCCAAAAAATTGGTGGTTTTGCTGATGTTATTGTTAAATCAATATTGTTATTTATCTCAAATGCAGTCGAAAGCACCAATATTTTTTTTGCTTTAATTATAAATGATCTAATGATTATAATGCAGTCTTCACTGGTAAAAATATTTTCATTTAAAATACTAATTATTTTTTTTCTGTTTTTAACTAGACAGTTATCTACAAGTTCCGAAATACTATGATTTTCACTAAGATTAATTAGTTTTACTATATTTTCACTATTAATTTTTTTTCCATTTATATTAAAATACTCTATTTTTTCTAGCTCTTTTTGGAGAAATTCTCTATCTCCACCACATTTATCCACGATTAAGTTAATATTTGCAGATGAAATTGAAATCTTTTTATCCCTTAAAAAATTATATGCTAATTTAGATAATGTTTGATTATTATCAGGATAAAAGGGAACACAAACTAATTTTTTGTCTTTTTCAAAAAGATATCTTAATTTTGATTTTTTTTCTAAATTATCTGAATTTAAAATGATTGTTGTATCTTCAAGGTTTTTTTGTTGTAAAATTTCGATTATTTTTAAAATTTTATCGCTAACTCTTTTAATGACAATAAATTTTTGCTTTTCAAAAAGAGATTTTGATAAAATATTTTCAATAAAATTATTTTCATTATCAAAAATTTCTTTTTCCTCGTAACTTAAAATATCATTTTTATCTTTATTTAAAATATCAATAGCTTCATTCTTCAAGCCTTCATTTTTCCCATAAAATAATATTAAATGATTAATACTTTGATTTATTTTTTTAATCTCAAAAGACTTTAAAATCATTAATTAGTAATTATCTCTGATATAAGTTTATTAGTTATGGAAGAAGCAAAACTTTGCTTGACTGAGCTTTCATATTTAGTTTCTTCAAATTTATCAGCCATATTTTCCATAATTTTTTTTTCGTTAATTTTTATTACCTTGTTTGTAGATTTTATTAAGAACACTACATTGGCTTCAAGCTGATAATTTGTAACTTCGCCAGCACCATCTTTACTTAAAATTATTTTGTTATATTCGCTTTTTACTTCTATATAAATTTTATTATTAACTTCTTCATTTTTATTTTTATTTAAATTAATTTTTAAAAAATTATTTAGCTCTCTATCTCCAATAAAATTAGCCTGTTCAATTGAAAAGTTAACATTATAATTTTTTAAATAAATTGGTGTAAAACCACAACTATTTAAAAATAAAATTATTGATAAGAGAATTATATTTTTTTTTACCATTTTATATTGTTATTATATTAATCAATTTGTTTGGAATAAATATTTTTCTTTTGATTTGTTTATCAGCTAAATATTCGTTTAATTTATTGTCTTCTCTTATCTTGGCTAGTAGTATATCTTCGCTAGTATCTTTCTTTGAAATTATAATTTTTCTAGTTTTTCCATTAAACTGAATAATAAATTTTACGTTATCCTCTAACAGAACTTTATTATCTATTTTGGGCCATAATACTTTCTCTTTAATATTTAGTAATTCCATACATTCGCTAGAAAAGTGAGGTAATACCGGATTAATTGCAATCAAAATTTTTTTATAATTCTCAACTAACTTTTCTTTTTCAATTTTATCGAAAATTACTTTGTTTAGAGCCGAGTATGCTTCATGAAAATTAGCAACTATTTTATTATAAGAAAAATTTTCAATATTATGAGTAATTTCTTTTATAAATTTATTGGTTATTCTTTCCAAATCATTATCTGGATTAGGTGGATGATTGCTATTAATTTCATGAATTATCTTTTGGTTTAAAACCCACAATTTTTGTATAAATTTATATGCTGATTTTATACCTTCATCTGACCACTGAACGTCTTTTTCTGGTGGACTATCTGATAAAATAAATAATCTGACAGAGTCAGCTCCGTAGTCTTTTATTATCTTTTCAGGATCTATAGTGTTTCTTTTTGATTTTGACATTGACTCTGAAGGACCAACTTTTACAGGTTCTTCATTATTATCTTTTAGAAATTTTTTACCATTTATAGTAACTAGCTCATCTGGGCTCACCCAATTGTTATTTTTATCTTTATACGTTTCGTGACAAACCATACCCTGAGTAAATAAACCACTGAAAGGTTCTTTAATATCTAAGAAATTATTTTGATGTGATAATGCATGCATAAAAAATCTAGAATATAAAAGGTGAAGAATGGCATGTTCCACACCTCCAATATATTGATCCACAGGCATCCAATACTTTACTTCATCAGAATTAAACCCATAATTACTGTTATGAGGTGAGCAAAACCTTAAAAAATACCAAGAAGAGTCCACGAAAGTGTCAAGTGTATCTGTTTCTCTAGTACATTTTTTTCCATCAATAATGATATTTTTCCATTCAGTCATCCTATCAAGTGGATTTCCATTAGAACTTAATCGTTCTATTTTTGGCAACTGGACAGGGAGCATGTCTTTTGGAATCTTAACTGGATTATTGTCCTTATCATATGCAATTGGAATAGGACACCCCCAGTATCTTTGTCGTGAGATACCCCAATCTTTTAATCTATAGTTAGTTTTTTTTTGACCTAAATTATTATTCTCTAAATAACTAATTGCTTTAGAAATCGATTCATCAGGAACTTTTAAATTATCTAAAAATTTTGAGTTAAATAAATAACCAGACTCTGTAAAAGCTTTATCATTAATTGAAAAATTTTTATCTTTTTCAGGTCTGACTACAGGTGTAACTTTTAAATTATATTTTTTTGCAAAATCTAAATCTCTTTGATCGTGTGCAGGACACCCAAATACAGCTCCCAATCCATAATCCATTAAAACAAAATTTGCAAAATAAACAGGTACTTTTATATTTTCATCTAAAGGATTAATTGCCATTAAATCAGTTTTGAAACCAAGCTTGTCAGCTGCTGCAATTGATTCTTCTGTTGTCCCAGTTTTGGAGCATTCTTTTTTAAATTTAATAAACTCTGGATCGGTAGCATAAAATTTTGCAATTGGGTGGTCTACTGAAACTGCCAAAAAAGACATGCCAAATAAGGTATCTGGCCTGGTAGTATAACATTCTATTTCATTAATCTCTTTTTTCGATTGAATTTTAAATTTTATTTCACAACCATAAGATTTTCCAATCCAATTTTTTTGCATTACTTTAACTTTGTTTGGCCAATTTTTGAGAGTATCCAGACTTTCTAGAAGTTCTTTAGAAAATTTAGTAATTTTGAAAAACCATTGATTAAGTTTTTTTCTCTCAACAACTGCCCCTGATCGCCACCCTTTACCATCAATAACTTGTTCATTGGCTAAAACTGTGTTGTCTACTGGATCCCAGTTTACATAACTTTCTTTTCTATAGACAAGTCCTTTGTCATAAAGCTCTAAAAAAAATTCTTGTTGATGTCTGTAATAATCTGGTGAACATGTAGAGATTTCTTTATCCCAATCTATGGATAGACCAAGTTTTTTCAGTTGCGTTTTCATTACTGAAATATTTTTTTCAGTCCATGTTTTTGGGTCTAATTTATTTTGTCTTGCTGCATTCTCAGCTGGCATTCCGAAAGAGTCCCAACCCATTGGGTGAAGTACATTATAATTTTGTAAAGTTTTGTATCTAGCTAACACATCCCCAATTGTATAATTTCTTACATGACCCATGTGAATTTTTCCAGATGGATATGGAAACATTTCTAAACAATAAAATTTTTTTTTATTTTTATCTATCGTAGTGGAAAAAGTTTTGTTGCTCTCCCAAACTTTTTGCCATTTTAATTCTATTTCTTTAAAATTATATCTTTCCACAAAATCTATTATTAATTAAAAATATATTTTTACCAAACTTATTTAGTCTTTTTTCGATTTGCTAGTCCACATATTATTTTTAGGTTTTTTTGCGTTTTGTTTTTTATATATGGTTGCTTTTTTTAAAATCTCTTTTTTAAGTTCAGCAACTAAAACATTGTTTGACTCTAAATATTTACAATTCATTAAACTTATCTCACATCTTCTAGTAAAAACTTTTATATTTAAAGCATCTGATCTAATTTCGTTCGTAAGAAATCTAATTGATATTTTTATACTTTCATTTTGATTATTTTCATTTGAATACCAGTCTGTAATGATGATCCCCCCACTATAATTTACTGATGTAAGTGGCATAAAATCAATTACATCTAAAGAAGCTCTCCAAAGTTCATTTGAGCTAGCAAACTCAAAAACACCTCCTTTATTTTTTCCAAGATCTGCAATTTTAAATCCACGACCTTCTTCTAAATTTTTCTTAACACGTTCTGCTGGATCAGGTGAATTTTTTCTAGCATCACCACCTGGAAGCTTTCCATTGCACCCAATCAAAATAAAAGAAAGTATTGTAATAAAGCTTAATATTTTGAGGTTTTTCATTATAGTCATATTGGTATTTTGTGAAATTCTTATACAATAATTAGCTTATTTTACCTAAATTTATCAATAAATCATAAAAATGTTGTAAAAATACAACACTTTGTATTTTTTTGGTCTCAGATGGAGAATTAGGAAAAATATCTAGCATTTTTTAGATATAAACCCAGTGTTTATTATTAATAATAACAAATAAATATAAAGGAGTAATTAATATGAACAATTTTAAAAAAATAGGTCTAACTGCTTTAGCAGCTTCACTTGTTTCTGTATCAGCAAATGCTGGTGAGTTAACAATATCTGGTGCAGCGTCAATGAACGTAGGTGGATATAGTGGTACAAATCATGACGGTGGAGCTACATTCTCTATGGGTAACCAGTTCACAGTATCTGGTGGTGGAGAATTAGACAATGGTATGACTGTTTCTATCTCATACCAATTAGATAATAATGCAGCTACTGGAGCTGGTCCATTTGACGATCATTCAGTAACTGTTAGCTCAGATGCAATGGGATCTTTAACACTACACGGACACGGTGGTGGTTCAGCTACTTCAAGTATGGACCTTACTGCAGCTGGTAATGTTTGGGATACATTCGATGGTGCTAGAGGTGGATCAGGAACAGTTGGTGTAGGTCACTCTAACTCAGCGCCTGGAAACAACTCATTGAATTACACAATGCCAACTATTATGGATGGTGTTGCTGTAGCTCTATCATACAAACCACAACAATCTGGAAACACTATTGATTCTGGAACTGGTTATGCTGTAACTTACACTGGTGTTGAAGGTTTAACATTAGTTTACAGTTCATCTGACATAGTAGGAACAACTGGTGCTCTTTCAGGTGACCAAACTGCTTGGAAAGTATCATATGCATATGGTCCAGTAACTGCTACTGCTACTCAAAGTGAGTACGATGTAACAACAACTACTTCTGACCAAGATGTATCATCAATGGCTGTGTCTTACACAATCTCAGATGAAATGTCAGTTACTTATGGTACAGAAACAATCGAGAGTACAAGCAGTGGAGATATTGATGCTGAGTACGATGTGATCAAAGGGTCTTACACTTCAGGTGGAATGACTGTTTCAGCACAAAGAAAAACAGCTGAAAACATTGACCACAGCACAAATAGTAACGCAGACCTAGAGTATTGGGGTCTTGGTTTAGCATTTGCATTCTAATTTAATTTAGATACAATTTATATTAAAGGGCCCCTTTTTAGGGGCCTTTTTTTTATTTAAAATAAGATATTCCAGCAAAACCAAAACAATCTAATAGTTTTAGTTTTTTTTGGTTTTTATTAGAAACACCACCAAGTGCTACGACTTTAATATTTGTTAATTTAGCAAGTAACTTAAACTTATTAATTCCCAAATAGTTTTTGTTTTTTTTAAATATCGAGGATAAAAATATAATTTTGGCCAATTGTTTTTCTTTTATCTTGAGCTCTTTATTATTATGAGCAGAACCAAATATTAAAAAATTGTTTGTTAAAGAGAAAGAAAGATGTTTTGTATCTTTATTAAAAGATGGAATATAAGCTCCGTCCAAGTTGAGATTTAAAGCTAATTTAACATTATTTGCTAAAAAAAATTTATAACCATTCTTTTTACAAAATCGCTTGAGACCAAGGATTGTGTTTAAGTTATTTTCTGAACTATAATTTCTAAATATTATTCCCGTGTTTTTATCAAGTTTACCTATATTATTTGTATCAAATTTATTAATAAAGTAATATTTAGTTGGTAAATTTACATGCATAATTCTATTCAAAAATATAAAGATATTATTAGTGCAATTGATAGAAAAGTAGAAGAACAAAAAATTAATTTAAAACCAAAAGTTATTGCGGTATCTAAAACTTTTAAATTAGAAAAAATTCTTCCATTAATTGATTATGGACATTTAGATTATGGAGAAAATAAAGTTCAAGAAGCCATAGATAAATGGTCAGAAATTAAGCTAATAAAACAAAATATTAAACTTCACCTAATTGGTACACTTCAAACAAATAAAGTAAAGCATGCCATAAAAATATTTGATTATATTCACTCAGTTGACAGCATGAAACTTGCACAAAAAATTGCAGATGAGCAGTATAAACAAAAAAAAAATCTTAAGCTATTTATTCAAGTAAATATTGGAGATGAGGAACAAAAATCTGGTGTTAATGTCGACCAAATTGATGATTTAATAACTTTTTCAAAAAAATTAAACTTAAATATTGTTGGGCTAATGTGTATTCCGCCAGTTAATAAAGAACCTGACAAATATTTTAAAGAAATTAAAGATTTAAATAATAAATTTAATTTACCAGAAATAAGTATGGGTATGTCATCTGATTATTTGAAAGCAGTTGAAAATTCTTCTACCTATTTAAGAATTGGCTCAAGTATTTTTGGCTTAAGAAATCAGTAGATACTTATTCTTGTATTTTTATTTATCAATTTTAACATAATTAAAAAATCTTTTTTTTGTAAAGCAATACACCCAGCAGTAGGATTGTAATTATTTGTAAGATGAATAAATATACAACTCCCTTTTCCAAGAATAATTTTATTAAAATTATATTTGATGGGTATTAATAGGTCATACTTATAATCATCTCTAAAAAGCTTCTCGTGATGAATTTTTTTATTAATTTTAATCAGTTTATTATATTTATTAGGAAAATTTATATCATCAGACCAGCCCATATCAGGCTTGATTTCAATAGTTTTTAAATATGTTTTGGGTAATTTAACTCTATCTTTTCTATAGTATAAATGTTCAATTTTAAAAGTTCCTTTTGGTGTTTTCTTGTCACCTTCAATTTTTTTTTTACTTAATCCGGCTTTACCAATGCTACACTTAAAATAAAAGTCATTTATCTTAAGAGTATGTTTATTTTTTAAAAAAATTGTCATATTCTTATTATATATGAATAATCAAAATTTGATAATTTTCAATTTTAAATCCCTATATGTAATTTTAAAAGAACTAGAGGAGCATTTAAATTTTAAAATTCTAGAATCACTCAACATTAAAAACTTAAATGATAAAGTAAAAAATTCAAAAAATTATTTAATTATCACTCAAAAAAAAGTGAATGATATTAGTAATCAATTTATTTTAGATAGCGTTCCTATAAGAATTTCTAAATTAATAGAAAAAATTAATATTCAATCTCTAAAGCTCCAGTTTAATGAAAAATCAGAATTTAGAATAGCCAAATATAAAATTGATTTAAATTCTAGAGAATTGATAGCAGCAAATAATACATTAAAATTAACAGAAAAAGAGACAAATATTATAATATATTTATCACAGTCAAGTGAACCCGTGAGTATTGATCAATTACAATTAGATGTTTGGGGTTATCGATCAAAACTTGAAACACATACTGTTGAAACTCACATATATAGATTAAGAAAAAAAATCTTAAAAAAGTTCAATGATAAAAATTTTATCTCAAGTCATAAAAATGGTTACAAAATTAATTAAAAAAAGAAATATTATTGCTAAAAATCTGTTTACAAAAAAGTATAAATTAAAAGTAGTGAAACCAAAAAAAGGTAAGGGTAGTTATAAAAGAAAGAAAAGTTAAGCTTAAAGTCTTGCACCAATTTCTTGTATTATTTTAGAGGACATTTCGGTACCTTTTTCTAAACTTTCCTTGATCGATAATTTATTAACATACCCGTGCAGAAACCCGGCAGCAAAAAGATCACCAGCACCTGTAAGATCTAAAATTTTAAGATTTTGGAGGATGCCAGTTTCAATAACCTCTTCACCTTGGATTGTAACTGCCCCTTTCTCACCTCTTGTAACAACTACCAACTTGTTCAGTTGCTTTGAAAAGTTAATTACTTCTTTGAAATCTTTTGCTTCAATTAACGATGTAATTTCTTGCTCATTTGCAAAAGTTATATCCAATTTATTTTTTACTAATTCTAAAAAATGAGGTTTATGTCTATCTACACAAAATTGATCCGAAAGTGACATGGCTACTTTGTTTGCATTATTGATTGCTTTATCAAATGCTTTTTTTGGCTCACCTTCATCCCATAAGTAGCCTTCTAAAAATATTATCTCACTTTTTTTAATTGCATCAGAACTAACATCATTTTCGTTAATTTTTCCAGCTGTCCCTAAGAATGTACACATTGTTCTTTCAGAGTCTGGGGTAACTAAAATTAAACAAGTTCCTGTTGGTAATTTTTCTTTCTTTTTAGAATAAAAATATTCTACATTTTCTTTTTTTAGTCCTTCTTCGTATTTGCTACCAAATTCATCATCAGAAACTTTTCCTATAAAACCAGCTTTATCACCAAGTTGAGATATACCAACTATAGAGTTTGCAACAGATCCTCCAGAGACAGTTTTTTCGATTTTAAGATTTGATATCAATTTTTTAAATTCGTTTTCATCAAAAAATAATTTCATTGTACTTTTTGTAAGATTATTTTGAATAATAAAATCATCATTAACCTTGCAAATCACATCAACTATTGCGTTTCCTATTCCTAAAATTTTCATATTAAGCCTTTTGTGTAATAACAGGTTCTTTTCTATTTGGATAGCAAGTAGAACATATTTTGCAAGTTAAACCATAGCACTCTCTTGCTTTACAATATTCACGCCCATAAAAAATTATTTGTAGGTGAAGTTTTGACCAGGTTTTTTTTGGAAAAATTCTTTTTAAATCTTTTTCAGTTTGAACTACATTTTTACCATTTGTTAATCCCCATCTTTGTGCAAGTCTATGGATATGTGTATCAACTGCAAAGGCCGGATATCCAAAACCTTGTGACATAACTACACTAGCTGTTTTATGGCCTACACCAGGTAGTTTTTCAAGTTCTTCAAAGGTTTTAGGCACTTTTCCGTTGTGTTTTTCCAAAACCTGTTTTGACATTAAATAAATACTTTTAGCTTTAATTCTAAAAATACCAATTTTTTTTATTAATTTTTCGATTTTTTTTCTTCCTAATTTTACAAAATGTTCTGGTTTGTAGTATTTTGGGTATATATCTTTTGTCACATTATTTACATTCACATCGGTACATTGAGCTGAAAGAAGTACAGAAATTAATAGTGTAAAAGTATTTTTACTTTTAAGAGGGACTGGCGCTTTAGGATAAATTTTATTTAGAGTTTTAATTATAATTTTTGCCTTTAGTTTTTCATTCATTATGAAAAGTTAAGCAAATCTCTCATAGAATATAAGCCTGGTTTTTTTTTCATTAACCATTTAGAAGCGGTCAAAGCTCCATCGGAGTAAAGTGTTCTATCAAAAGCCTCATGATTTAATGTTATTATTTCTTTTCCACTTGAGAATTTTACTTCATGTTCACCAATAATTTCACCTTTTCTTATAGAATTAAAATTAATTTTTTTTCCATAAGGAAAAGATTTTTTATTTAAAAATTTCTTTCCCATTAAATTATATAAATTCTTATTCTTTCCATCCGCGATCCCTTTTCCAAGCATTAAGGCTGTACCAGAAGGATAGTCTTTTTTATGTTTGTGATGTACTTCGAATATTTTACTTAAATATTCATCATTTAAAGATTTTGATGTTATTTCAGTTAAATACATTAATAAATTTACACCTAAACTCATATTACCAGCTTTTAAAATGGGTATCTTTTTTGAATATTTCTTAATCTGATTTTCTTGGCTTCTATTAAAACCAGTTGTGCCAATAACAACCTTCTTTTTAAGTTTAGATGCTATTCTTAATATTTCCAAGGTGCACTCAGGGACTGTAAAATCAATTATTACATCTGTTTTTTTAAACGCAATATCTGAATTTAATTCTGGTCTAATTCCGTTAAATTTTTTATTTACCAGTCTATTTTCTGTAAGTGTAACTAATTTAAAATTTTTATTTTTTTTTGATGACTTAATTAGTTGTTGGCCCATCCTCCCCATACAACCTGAAATCGCTAAATTAATTTTTTTCATTTTTTTTTGATAATTTATTCCATACTATCTCATACAAAACATACGTAAAGATACTTATGATTATTAAAACTAAACTAAAACTTAATGATTGCATCCAATTACCAAACCATAGATATGAAATTATACTTGTCATAACAAGTCCAATAATATTCCATGTTATTGCTTTATAAAATAATTTTTTTTTATTCATTAACTACTCCTTAAAAATTTTTATTAATTAAATTAAACTTTATAAGAAGTTGTTTTATTTGATCGTGCTATATATTATTTTTATAAACAGATTGACATACCAACCTTTTCTAAAATTAAAAGGTGAATTTGTAATCATTTAATTTTTCCAGAAACTTTTGGCTTTTTGAAAAAACTTTTTTATACTTGGATTAGATTTGTCATTCTCAATTTCCCTAAATTGTTCCAATAATTCTTTTTGTTTTTTATTTAAATAAACAGGCACTTCTGTTTTAACCTGAACATATAAGTCACCAAAATCGCCTCTTCTCATAAATGGCATTCCTTTACCTTTTAATCTGAATTGTTTACCATTTTGAGTTCCATCAGGAATTTTTATTTTAGCTTTACCCCCATCAATAGTTGGAATTTCAATAGTAGTTCCTAATGCTGCATCTGCGAGAGAAATTGGAAATTCAAAAAATAAATTTTCATCTGATCTTTTAAATAAGTCGTGAGAATGAACGTTAATAAATAGATATAGATCACCTGTTGCTCCATCTCTACTCCCAGCCTCTCCTTTTCCTGCTAATCTAATTCTTGTTCCATCATCAACACCTTGAGGAATTGTAACTGATATTTTCTTAGAGGTTTGTTTCTTGCCTTGCCCATTACACTCACTACACGGATTTGTAATTTCCTCTCCATTACCATTACATTGAGGACAGGTTTGTTGGACAGTAAAAAAGCCTTGATTAGATCTTATTTTTCCATTTCCACCACAATAAGTACATCTGTCAGGAGAATGGCCTGGTTTTGAGCCATTACCTTTACAAGTGTTACATTTTTCTGTCGTAGAAAATTTAATATCCTGTTTTTTACCTTGGTATGCTTCCTCGAGCGTAATTGATAAATCATATCTTAAGTCTGAGCCTCTATTATTAGAGCTTCTATTTCTTGATCTTCCTCCGCCACCAAAATCACCAAAAAAATCTTCAAAAATATCTGAAAAGTCTGCTCCACTAAAACCTCCAAAGCCACCACTTTGTCTTCCACTGCCATTTTCAAAGGCAGCATGACCGAAATTATCGTAATTTTGTTTCTTTTCTTTATCTGAGAGAATTCCGTAAGCTTCACTAGCTTCTTTAAATTTGTCTTCTGCAACTTTATCACCTGGATTTTTGTCAGGGTGGTGCTTAACTGCAAGTTTTCTATAGGCTGATTTTAGCTCATCAGGAGAAGCATTTTTTTCAACACCTAAAACATCATAGAAATCTCTTTTAGCCATAAGTTACTTTGAGATAATAGTTGTTGAAAGTTTTAAGCGCTTTTTTCTTTATCTTCTTCTTTTACTTCTTCTTTTACTTCTTCTTTTACTTCCTCAAAATCTGCATCAACTACGTTATCGTCTTTTTTTCCTTCATCATTATTTTTACTGTTATCAGGCGAATCTGGTTTTTTCTCTTGAGCTTTATATATAGCTTCTCCCAATTTCATTGATGCTTGAACTAACGTTTCTGTTTTTTTCTTAATATCTTCATTGTCAGTTCCTTTAAGAGCTTCCTTTAAACTAGATGACGCATCCTCTATAGCTTTTTTTTCAGCATCAGTAATTTTAGAACCATGCTCTTTAAGATTCTTTTCGGTTGAATGGATTAAAGTATCAGCCTGATTTCTTGTATCTACAGACTCTCTTTTCTTTTTATCTTCTTCCTTATTAGCTTCTGCATCTTTAACCATTTTTTCAATTTCTTCATCGCTTAGACCACCAGAGGCCTGGATTTGAATTTTTTGTTCTTTACCAGTTCCTTTATCTTTTGCAGAGACACTAACTATTCCATTTGCATCGATATCAAAAGTAACTTCAATTTGAGGAACTCCTCTTGCTGCTGGAGCAATACCAACTAATTCAAAATTTCCTAACATTTTGTTATCAGTTGCCATTTCTCTTTCACCTTGAAGCACTCTAATAGAAACCGCAGGCTGATTATCTTCTGCTGTGGAAAATACTTGGCTCTTTTTTGTTGGTATTGTTGTATTTTTTTCAATTAGTTTAGTTGATACGCCACCTAGAGTTTCAATACCAAGCGATAGAGGCGTGACGTCTAAAAGAAGTACATCTTTCACATCACCTTGAAGCACTCCGGCTTGAATAGCTGCACCCATTGCCACAACTTCATCTGGATTAACACTTTTGTTGGGGTCTTTTCCAAAAAAGTTTTTAACTTCAGCTAAAACTTTAGGCATTCTTGTCATTCCACCAACCATAATAATTTCATCTATATCACTTGCTGATATATCAGCGTCACTTAATGCTGTTTTGCAAGGTGGTAACGTTCTGGCTATTAAATCTTCGACAAGAGCCTCAAGTTTTGCTCTAGTCATTTTTAAATTAATATGTTTTGGCCCTGTCTTGTCTGCAGTAATAAATGGTAAATTAATATCTGTTTGCTCTGCTGATGATAGTTCAATTTTAGCTTTTTCTGCAGCTTCTTTTAATCTTTGAAGTGCAAGCTTGTCTGATGTTAGATCTATACCATTATCTTTTTTAAATTCAGCTATTAAGTAATCAACAATTGCATTATCGAAGTCTTCACCACCTAAAAAAGTATCTCCATTAGTTGATTTAACTTCAAATACACCATCTCCTAATTCAAGGATGGAAACATCAAATGTTCCTCCACCTAAATCGTACACTGCAATTTTTTTATTTTGTTTTTTATCTAAACCATATGCTAATGATGCTGCGGTAGGCTCATTAATAATTCTTAAAACTTCTAGACCTGCAATTTTACCAGCATCTTTCGTTGCTTGTCTTTGTGCATCGTTAAAGTATGCAGGAACTGTTATTACTGCTTTAGTCACTTCTTGACCTAAGTATTTTTCAGCTGTTTCTTTCATTTTTTGAAGAATAAAAGCAGATATCTGAGAAGGTGAATATTTCTCTCCTTTTGTTTCAATCCATGCATCACCTTTTTCAGAGTTAACTATTTTAAAAGGAGCTGCAGCTATATCTTTTTTTACAGTTGGGTCTTCAAAATTTCTTCCTATTAATCTTTTAACAGCAAAGATTGTATTTTCAGGGTTTGTTACAGCTTGTCTTTTAGCAGGTTGACCTACTAGCTTTTCACCATCATCAGTAAAAGCTACAACTGAAGGAGTTGTTCTTGCACCCTCAGCATTTTCTAAAACTTTTGGTTGGCTTCCTTCCATAATTGATACACAAGAGTTTGTTGTACCAAGATCTATACCGATAATTTTGCTCATAATTTAAATTCTCTCTTTCATATATGTGTTAATATTAATTCTACAAGTTCAACAAATGTAATTATTTGTCCAAATTCTCTTGATTTTCCTCACTTTTGTCATCTTTCTTTTCTGTTTTTTTAGATACACCAACTAAAGATGGTCTTAATAATCTGTCTTTTATCATAAAGCCTTTTTGAACTTCTTGAATGATTGTTCCTGGTTCTTTTTGATCATCTTCAATTTCCATCATTGCTTGATGCAAATTTGGATCTAATTTTTTATTAAGACAATCAATTGGTTTAATATTATTTTTAGTAAAAATAGAGATTAAATCCTTATTAATTATATCAAAATGTTCTAAGGTTTTTTTTAGAGCTTCAGTATCGTTAAGAGCTTCATCGCTCTCTAAGATTAATTTTGATCTTGCTAGATTGTCAATTAAATTTAAAGCCTCTTTTGCAAATGCAAAACCACCGTAATCAAATGCATCATCTTTTTCTTTTTCAAACCTTCTTCTTTGGTTTTCCATCTCAGCAAAAGCTCTTGCAAGTTTATCCTCTAATTCTTTTATTTTTTCCTCAGGAGAAAGTTCTTCTTTTTCCTCTACGTCATTTTGCTTAATTTGATCTTCATCTGATTGCTTTTCAACATCATTGCTTTCATTTAACGACTCAGATGAAGGGTTATCTTGTTTAAGGTTTTCCTCTTTTTCCATGGGATCATATATGGTAAGAAATCTCAGAATTGCTAGGTATTAATGAAAAAAATTTCAAAATTGCTTATAGGCACTAATAACAAGGGAAAATATAAGGAAATTAAAGATTTATTACCAAAATACATTAAAACGCATTCAACATCTGAATATAAATTGAAGAGCCCAAGAGAAGATGGACAAACATTTGTAGAAAACTCAATCATAAAATCTAAGTATTTTTCCAAAAAAACAAAATTAACATGTCTTGCTGATGACTCTGGACTTGAAATAGACATATTAGATAAAAATCCAGGAATTTATTCGGCTAGGTGGGGCGGAAAAGAAGGTGATTTTAATAAAGCAATAAATAGAGTTTATAGGGAATTATCCAAAAAAGACAAAAACTGGAAACAAAAAAAAATTAGAGCAAGATTTATTTGCGCATTATCAATTTGTTATTTGGATAAAAAAATTGCATCTGTTTCAGGTAAAGTCGAAGGATATATTTCAGTAAAACCTATAGGAAAAAATGGTTTTGGCTATGATCCAATTTTTATTCCCAAAAATAGAAGAAAAACTTTTGGTGAAATGAGCTCTTTTCAAAAATATAAGATGGATCATCGTTTTTTTGCTTTTAAGAAAATTAAAAAATTTCTATAATTTTTTTATCCTCAATTTTGTAAAAATTTAATCTATGGTTAATTTTATTATTTTTGATATCAAAAATACCTATCTTGCCTTTAAAAGAATTTTTCTTTTTAAAAACTTTATTTAGATTAGAAAGATCAGTTTTTAATGAAAGATAATAAACAAGTCCCACAAGGTCGTAGCTTAACAATGCCAAATGTGAAGGATATTCTTTAAACTCTTTAAAAAATTTATCTTTATAATTTTCAAAATTATTTCTATTTATTGATGGATAATATAATGGTTGTATATCTATTTCGTTTAATAAGCTTTTATTAAACCATTGATTTAAAGTTATAAAATATTTATTTTTTGGCGATACATCTGTATATAAAAGAGATGTAGACACACTTTTTAAGCTTTCATCAAAATCAGCAATAATAACTGCATCAAAATTTAAACCACCTAAGGTATATCTCTGTTCAAGTTTTTTAATCTTTTTTTCTTTATTTGATTGATTAGAATTTTTTAACCTAAAAATTTCATCTTCTAAGTTCTGTTTTCTAATTTTATAATTTGTAATTTCTTCAATTTGTTTTGTTAATTTTGTTGGTTCTGTACTGTAGTCATAATTTTTAAATATTTTAATTTTTGAGTCTTTAACTCCTTTTTTAATTTCAAATTCATAATCTTGTATTGGTGTTAAAAATATTGTTTTATTTATATCATTCGTCTCTAAAAACATTTTGATAGTATTCAATTGAGAAGTGGAATTTATTCCTGCTGAAATTACATTTTTTGGAAGATCTAGAGTTTTATTCGTTAAAGATAAAAAAGTAATATCTTTGATTTCATCTAAATATGCTATACTATCAAAAAATACCGGACCAATAATAACTTTTACACCCATTTGTTTTAATTCAAATGCCGATTTAAGTGCTTTATTTGCTTTTGAAGCTGTATCCTTTGGAATAATTTCAATTGAATTGTTATTAATATCTTTAACAGCCAATCTTACAGCTTTAATAATTGATTGGCCCAAATCTTTATTAGAACCCGTCAATGGTACCATGAGACCAATCTTTATTTTTTCTAAAGCTTTGGCTGAATATGAAAATAATAAAGAACAATTTAGTATTACAAAAAAAATAATTTTAATAAATTTACTCATTTTAATGTTAGTATAATGTTTTTTAAGCTTAATTATGATCATAAAATCACAATCTGAAATAAAAGATGACGAAAATGGTCTTTGTTTAGTGTCAACACCAATTGGCAATTTAAAAGATATTACTTTAAGAGCTGTTGAAACATTAAAAAAATCTTCTCATATTCTTTGTGAAGATACAAGAGTTTCACGAAATTTGTTAGGTAGATATGAAATTAAAACAAAATTAATTTCAAATCATAAATTTAATGAGTCAAAAAATTTAAATAAGATAATTGATCTTCTAAAATCCGGAGAAACAATTTCATTAATTTCTGATGCAGGCACACCAAGTATTTCTGATCCTGGTGCAATATTAGTTAATGAATGCATAAAACATAATATCAAAATTACTCCAATCCCAGGACCATCAGCTGTTACAGTGGCAGTTTCAATGAGTGGTTTTTCAGAAAAATTTATTTTTCATGGATTTTTACCTGAAAAGAAAAAAGCAATAGAAAACGTTCTTAATAAAATTTCAAAATTTGATGAAACATGCGTTTTTTTTATATCTCCAAAAAAAGTGAATAAGATAATTCCAGAATTAAAAAAAAACTTTAGTGGGAGAAAAGTAGTATTTTGTAGAGAAATTACAAAAATATATGAAGAATTTATAAGAAAAGACATTGATGATTTAGATATATTTAATATGGAGTTAAAAGGAGAGCTAACAGTAGTAATTTCTGAAAAAAAAATTGATAAAAATCATTCACAAGAATTGAATGAATCAGATATGAATATAATCAAAATGATGATTAATAAATTAACTGTAAAAGAAATTACTGAAATTATTAGTCAAACTAAAAATATATCAAAAAAAGAAATTTATAATTATTGTTTGAAATTAAAAAATGAAATTTAAATATACATTAGTTATTTTATTGGGTGTAATTTTATCTGGTTGTGTTGGAGTTTCGTCAAAAGGTATTTTTGGGACAGGAGTTAGCATTGCTTTTGATCCTCGTACTGTTGGTACTCAAATGGATGATTCAATTATGCAAAAAAATTTAGCTGCACGAATTCTTTTTAAAGATAAAAAATATCTCTTACCAGTAAAATCCAAAGTATTAGATGGAAGAATTTTTTTAACAGGAAAGGTTGACAGTCCTGAGGAAAAACTATTATTGACAAAATTAGCCTGGGAGACAAAAGGAGCCAGATCTGTTCGAAATGACATTAAAATCAAAGAAGAGTTCAACTTTAAAAGATCTGCAAAAGACATCTTAATAACCTCTCAACTTCGAACAGCTTTAATTTTAAACAAAAACATCAAGGCAACTAACTATCAAATTGATACCTATAAGAAAAAAATTTATGTTTATGGAATTTCATTAACAGCTGATGAGAAAGATTTAGTTATTAGTGAAGCAAAAGAGATTTTGGATGTAGAAGATGTTATTGCGAGTATTTTACTACTCGAAGATTTAAGAATTCAAAGAGAATAATTATTTTTTATAATCAATCACATCTGCAGAATATGCTGCGATTGAGGCTAAATTAATTAGTTCTGATGTAGAAGATCTCAAAGGAGCAATTTCTATTGGTAAC
>ENA-OREN01001890-OREN01001890.1-marine-metagenome-genome-assembly--contig:-NODE-1890-length-22921-cov-4.467387_pt1 | contig 22921 bp, 19 predicted proteins | sample MGYA00248624_ERZ508555 | MGnify/ENA primary metagenome ERZ508555 (study PRJEB26222, sample SAMN06267773) | marine metagenome | isolation source: Saanich Inlet, British Columbia, Canada | place...
TCTGGAGAAGCTGGGTATGAAATATACTTAAGAGACTCTACTTTATATGCTGAGGATATGTGGAATGCTGTTCTTGAAGCAGGTAAAAAACATAGCCTAATGGTTATTGCTCCTGCTCATCATAGAAGAATTCAAGCAGGTATATTGTCTTGGGGTCAAGATATGGATAATCAACATAATCCTTTTCAATGTAACTTGGGGTATCAAGTGTCATTATCAGGTAAAGGTGAGTGGAACAAAACTGCTGATTATGTGGGAAAAGAAGTTCTTGAAAAAATGAGAGATGATTTAAGAGCTGGAAATAAACCATATCAACTTCAGCTTGTTGGATTGTCTTTAGGAGGTAAGCCTATTGAAGAATATGCGCCAGATTTCTGGTTAATTTCGGAAGATGGGAAAGATCCTTGTGGATTTATAACTTCTCCATGGTATCATCCAGAACAAGGAAGAAATATTGCAATGGGATACGTTCCATTTGATGGATCTTTAAGTAACAATGAATTTCCTGTAGGAACGGTTGGAACTAAATATAAAGTTCATCTACCTGATCAATATGCAGATACTCCAGGAGTGCCAGTTGATGCTGAAGTAGTTTCTATACCATTCACTGAGTCTTTTAATGCTAATACAAGAGAAGTCTCAGGAGCAAACGAATAGTTTTTATTAAGCGCTTCTTTTTAAGGAGCGCTTTATTTAAGAATTCGTTCTAATTTATCTAAAGGCAGATAGCCCCCAACAAATTCTTCATTAATAAATAAGGCTGGAGTCCCTCTAGCGCCTGATCCCATTGCTAAAAAAGAAGATAGCTTTACAATATTATTAATTTCATCTTTTCCAATATCAATCATAAGTTTAGTTTTATTGATTTCTGATTTAATGATAATTTCATCAAGTTTTTTTTGCGTTAAACTACCTTGAATTGAAAATAAACCATGATGCATCTCCCAGCCCTTATTTTGTAGATTGGCAGCAACAACCATTGCAGCAATCACTTTTGAGCTCTCACTTAGTATTGGGTGTTGAAGAAAGATTACACGAGTATCATCCCTTTTTTCTGTTAAAGAAATAAGTTCTGGATGAATTTTTTTACAGTAGCCACAAAAATAGTCCATAAATTCAATGATAGTATTTTCTGCATCTTTGGGACCATACTGAATGATTGCACTTTCTGGAAGGGCTTCTAAAATTTTTAAATGGTAAGGTTTTGAATCATCAAAAAAAAGCTCCTGGAGAGTCATATCATTACTAAAGGCATGCGTTGGAATTAGTAAAAAAATAAACACAGAAAATTGTTTTAGGGAATAACGCATGATTGACCCAATCTATTTAATATGATTTAGAAAGTACAGCATTTTTTTTGGAGAATTTTATGAAAGCAAAAGCAAAAGTAGTTGTAGTTGGCGGCGGTGTAGTCGGAGTTAGTGCTCTATATCACTTAGCAAAAAAAGGATGGAGTGATGCTGTGTTAATTGAAAGAAAAGAACTTACTTCAGGATCAACTTGGCATGCTGCAGGTCTTCTACCACTTTTTAATATGAGCTATTCTGTTGGTCAACTTCATAAATATGCAGTAAATTTTTATAAAACACTTGAAGAAGAAACAGGTCAAAATGTTGGTTTTAGTGTTGTAAGTAATATACGTTTAGCAACCACTCAAGATAGAATGGATGAATACTATCAATATGCAGCAGTTGCTAAAACTATTGGTGTAAAGGTAAATTTTTTAACCCCAGATCAAGTAAAAGAAATTTGGCCTTTATGTAACACTGAAGGTTTGGTCGGAGCAATACAGCATCCTGAAGATGGGTATATACAGCCAGCTGATTTAACACAAGCTCTTGCTAAGGGTGCTAGAGATAATGGAGCTGAAATATATAGAAATACAAATGTCACAGGTATTAATCAATTAGAAAATGAAAAATGGGTTGTAGAAACTGATAAAGGAAATATTGAGTGTGAGCATGTTATTTCTTGTACAGGAAATTTTGCAAGACAAACTGGAAAAATGGTTGGCTTAGATATTCCAGTCATACCAGTAGAGCATCAATATATTGTGACTGAGCCTCATCCAGAAATTCAAAAAAGAAAAGAAGAGGGACTTCCTGAAATGGGTGTTCTTCGAGACTCTGATAGTTCTTGGTATATGAGAGAAGAAAGAGGGGGATTAATATTAGGTCCTTATGAAAAAGGAGCCCCTGCATGTTATGTAGATGGACCAAGTCAAAATTCTGAGTTTGAATTATTTCAAGAAGATCTTGAAAGAATTGAATCACATATTGAATCAGCTATTCACAGAGTTCCTGTATTTGGAGAAGTCGGGGTTAAAAAAGTTTATAATGGAGCAATATGTTACACACCTGATGGAAGTCCTATTGTAGGCCCAGCATGGGGTCTGAAAAATTTTTGGATAAATGAAGGTCATAGTTTTGGTATTACTGCTGCAGGTGGAGCAGGATGGCAATTAGCTGAATGGATTGTGGATGGGGAACCAACAATTGATATGCTAGGCGTTGATCCAAGAAGGTTTGGAGATTACGCAACTAAATCATTCTTAATTGAAAAAAATGAAGAAGCTTATGCAAACGTTTTTACAGTTCACTATCCTGATGAAGAAAGGGAAGCTGGCAGACCTCTAAGACAGGCACCATGCTATGACCGGTTAAAAGATATGGGAGCAGTATTTGGTCAAAAATTCGGATGGGAGAGGGCTAATTGGTTTGCTCCTAAAGATGTGGATCAAATTGATGATTTTTCTTTTAGAAGGTCAAAGTGGTTTACACATGTTGGAAAAGAATGTTTAAATGTAAAAAATAATGTGGGTATATTGGATATGACTGCATTTGCTAAATGTAGAATATCTGGGCCAGGTGCCAAAGATTTTCTTGATAATTTAGTAGCAAATAAATTGCCTAAAAAAAATGGGAGAGTTAATCTTTGTCATGCCTTAAATACTAAAGGAGGTGTGCACTCTGAATTTACTATAGCAAAAGAATCAGATGAGTCTTATTATTTAGTATCTGCAGGAGCATTTCAACGACTTGATCATGACTGGATAAGAAAATGGATGCCTACTGATAGATCAGTATTTTTTGAAGATCTGACAAATAGTATTGGAGTGTTAGTTGTAGCTGGTCCTAAAGCAAGAGACCTGCTTAGCAAAATTTCAGATGCAGATTTTTCTAATAAAGCATTCCCTTGGCTTTCAGCTCAAAAGATAGATGTTGGTTTAGCTCCTTCAATAGCCATGAGAATGAACTTTGTTGGTGAACTTGGGTGGGAGCTTCATCACCCAATAGAATACCAAAACCATATATTTGATAAACTGATAGAGGCTGGTGAAGAATTAGGAGTTAAACCTTTTGGAATTAGAGCTATGGATAGCTTAAGAATAGAGAAAACATATAAACTTGTTGGAACAGAAATGTCTATTGAATATGCTGCCTACGAATCTGGTCTTGATAGATTTGTTCATCTAAACAAAGGTAATTTTATAGGAAGAGATGCTTTAGTAAAATGGCAACAAGATGGGTTTGAGAACTCAATGGTTACATTAGAGGTTTTTGATGTGGATGATGCTGATGCTTTAGGTAATAATGCTATTTACAGCGACGGTATAGTTATTGGGCGTGCGACAGGAGGTAACTACGGTTTTAGAGTGAAAAAATCGTTAGCAATTGCTATGGTAAAGCCTAAATTTAGTAAAATTGGAACAGAATTACAAATGGATATTTTAGATAAAAAACATAAGGTTGTCGTTATCGAGGATAGCCCATATGATTCAATGAATGAAAAAATTAGAGCTTGATAGTATGAAAATTTTAGTCACAGTAAAAAGAGTAATTGATTATAATGTCCAGGTAAGAGTCAAAACAGATGGCTCTGGTGTTGAAAAAGAAAATGTAAAAATGTCAATGAATCCGCCTGATGAAAACGCTGTTGAAGAAGCCCTAAGAATAAAAGAATCTGGTAAAGCTGATGAAATTATCCTTCTATCTATTGGAGAAGAAAAATGTCAAGAAACTATTAGAACAGGGTTGGCAATGGGAGCAGATAGAGGAATTTTGATTAAATCTTCAGATGATATTGAGCCACTTTCTGTTTCAAAACTTGTTGCAAAAATAGTAGAAATTGAGCAACCTGGATTAATACTGATGGGCAAACAAGCAATTGATGATGACTGTAATCAGACTGCTCAAATGACGAGCGCTTTATTAAATTGGCCTCAAGCTACCTTTGCTTCAAAAATTGAATTAGAGGATGATAGCGCAACAGTAACTAGAGAAATTGATGAGGGTCTTGAAAGAGTAAAAATAAAATTACCATTTATTGCATCATGTGACTTAAGACTTAATGAGCCAAGATATGCATCTTTACCAAATATAATGAAAGCAAAAAAAAAACCAATTGATATAAAAACAGCTGTAGACTTAGGAGTAGATGTTAGTCCAAGGATTGAAAATATAAAAATTTCTGAGCCTGCGACTAGACAAAAAGGTGTGATGGTTGCTGATGTAGCTGAGCTGGTTAAAAAACTAAAATATGAGGCAAAAGTAATATGAGTATATTAATTATAGCAGAACATAGTAACTCAGAAGTAAAATCCTCTACTTTAAACACAATATCTGCTGCATCAAAAATAAGTAATGATATTGAGATTTTGGTTATTGGGCATGGTATTGAAAGTATTTCTAAAGAAATATCAAACTATCAAAATGTGGTTAAAGTTCTTTCATTAGACAACCAAAAATATGAACATGCTATAGCAGAGAATATAGAACCAGTTGTAGTTTCATTAGCTGAAAAATACTCCCATATTTTTGCGCCAGCAACTACATTCGGCAAAAATGTTATGCCAAGAGTGGCAGTGAAATTAGATGTAGCTCAAGTAAGTGATATAATTAGTGTGGAGAGTGAGGATACTTTTACTCGACCAATTTACGCTGGAAATGCTCTTGCAACTATCAAATCCAATGATCTTAAAAAAGTAATTACTGTACGCCCAACATCTTTTGATGTTGCTGCAAAAGAAGGTGGTTCTGGAGTTGTAGAGTCTGTAGATTTTGATTCATCAGAAAGTCCTGTTGAGTTTATTGATAGAGAAGAATCGAAATCTGATAGACCTGAATTGAGTACTGCTAGAATCGTTGTATCAGGTGGCAGAGGATTGCAAAGCGCTGAAAACTTTAAGTTGATCAGTGATATCGCTGATAAATTGAATGCAGCGATTGGGGCTTCAAGAGCGGCAGTTGATGCAGGATATGTAAGCAATGATTATCAAGTAGGTCAAACAGGGAAAGTGGTAGTCCCTGATTTATATATTGCAGTGGGTATATCTGGAGCAATACAACATCTTGCTGGAATGAAAGAAAGTAAAGTTATTGTTGCTATAAATAAAGATGAAGAGGCACCTATTTTTAATATTGCTGATTATGGATTAAGTGCTGATTTGTTTGAAGCTCTTCCTCAACTTTCTTCAGAACTAGATAAGCTGAACTCAATAGAAAAATAATTTTTCTTTTTAAAAAAATAAAAAAAACATTATTGTAAGTTATGGATATTCAAAGAGAGTCAATGGAATATGATGTTGTTATTGTTGGGGCTGGACCTGCGGGATTAGCAACATCGATAAAATTAAAACAAATTAATCCTGATTTAAATGTATGTATTTTGGAAAAAGGTTCTGAGGTTGGAGCACACATATTAAGTGGTAATGTATTTGAAACCAGAGCATTGGATGAATTAATTCCTAATTGGAAAGAAAAAAATGCCCCAATTAAAACAAAAGTTAAAAAAGAAAAATTTCTATTTTTAAGCAAAAAAAACTCTCTTAGTTGGCCTACTTGGTTATTACCAAACGTTCAAAAAAATCATAAAAACTATATTATTAGCTTGGCTAATCTTTGCAGATGGCTATCCACACAAGCAGAAGACTTAGGTGTAGAAATCTTCCCAGGTTTTGCAGCTTCTAACATTATTTATGATGATGAAAAAAAAATTGTTGGTGTTCAAACTGGGGATATGGGGATTGATAAAGATGGGAATCATAAAGATAGTTTTGAGCCAGGTTTAAATATTTTTGCTAAAGTTACAGTTTTATCTGAAGGCTGTAGAGGTCATTTAGGAAAAGAGGTTATTAGTAAATTTAAACTTAACGAAAATAAATCACCTCAACAATATGGTATAGGTTTTAAAGAAATTTGGGAAATTCCAGAAGGTCAACACGACGAAGGAATGGTTATGCATACCGCTGGATGGCCCTTGGATAACTCTACCTATGGTGGCAGTTTCTGTTATCATGCAGAAAAAAATCAAGTTTACATAGGTTATGTAATTGGGTTAGATTATCAAAACCCTTACCTATCACCATACGATGAGTTTCAACGCTTTAAAACCCATCCCGTAATTTCAAAGATCTTTAAAAATGGAAAAAGAATTTCTTATGGTGCCAGAGCATTGATTGAGGGGGGGTTGCAGAGCTTGCCAACAATGCATATGCCAGGAGCCCTAATTATCGGTTGTGATGCAGGTACACTCAACATGCCTAAAATTAAAGGATCTCATACGGCAATGAAAAGTGGGATGATAGCTGCTGAGACCATTAATGATTTTATTACAAAAAAAACTCCCTTATCTGAATATGAAAACAGGTTTAAAAAATCCTGGGTTTATAATGAGCTTTATAAGGCAAGAAATGTAAAACCAAGCTTTCAATGGAGTTTAATCCCAGCAATTATTTTTACAGGTATTGATCAAATATTTTTTAGGGGGTATCTACCTTTTACCTTAAAGCATGCTCATGCAGATCATGAGACTTTGATGCCTGCAAATAAAGCACAACAAATTGAATATCCAAAATATGATGGAGAGCTTACTTTTGATAAAACAAGCTCCGTATATTTAACAGGCACTAATCATGAGTCTAATCAGCCAGTTCATTTGAGACTAAAAAATCCAGATTTACCAATTAATTATACTTTAAAAGAATATGATGAACCTGCCCAAAGATATTGCCCAGCTGGAGTTTATGAAGTTGATAGAACAGATCAGAGTAATCCTAAATTTGTAATAAATGCTCAAAATTGCATTCATTGTAAAACCTGTGATATTAAAGAACCATCTCAAAATATTACTTGGGTAACTCCAGAGGGATCTGGCGGTCCAAATTACTCAAATATGTAAAAAAAAGGAGCCCGGAGGCTCCTTAAGGATTTTAATATTAATTGGGAGGAAAAATATTAAATCATTATTATTAATTAACACATTATAAATGCATTTCTAGTATATTGAATTAATAATTAGTATGCATTTTTTGCATATATTTAATATTTTATAATGAATTTCAATAGTTTTAATAAAAATTTCACAATAAGAATATATAAGAAATAGAAATTAAAATGAAAATTAAATCACATAGCAATATTGCTTTTACTTTTGCGACTTCAGAAGTAAATGTTTTAAGTCAGCAATTTATTAAAATAATAGAACTGCTTACTGGTAAATTAAAATTAAAAAAAATGTATGACGAATATGTCTTGGAAGATAATCCTCCTGAAAATTTTTGGATTGATGCAGTTAAAAAATTAAACTTTAAATTACAAACCAATTATCAAGATGGAAGTTTTATTCCAACTAAAGGCCGTCTAATAATTGTAGCTAATCATGCCTTTGGAGTTGCAGATGGTGTTTCTTTATGTTCAGTTGTATCTAATATAAGACAAGACTATAAAATTATTACTCATAAAGTTTTAAGACAAGCTAATGCTGTTAAAGATAAAATTATACCAATTGATTTCTCGCCAAATAAGGAGGCAATATTAGCTAATATAGCCTCACGAAAAGAGGCAGAAAAAGTTTTAAAAGAAGATGGAGTAATTATTTTATTTCCTTCAGGGCAAATAGCAACTAAGGAAAATTTAAAGTTTAATACAAAAGCACATGATGGTGAATGGAAGCAATTTGTATCAAAGTTAATTATTAAAACAAAAAGTCCTGCCTTACCGTCATATTTTGAAGGAGAAAATAGTCAACTTTATCATTTTGCTAATAAAATGGGACAAACTTTTAGATATTCATTACTTATGCATGAATTGATTAGAAAAATAGGAGATACTATTTATCTTCATTTTGGTGAGGTTATTCCCTTTTCTGATTTTGAAAATATTGGTAATTTGATTGAAATTACACAATTTTTAAGAAAAAAAACTTATTCTTTAGATCCAATGCCTGTGTATAATAATTATTAAATCTTTGACATCATCACAGAAGTAAATAAATTGTAAAAAATGTCTGGTTTTGTTGGTTCCCGTGCAAAAAAAAGACAGAGAAATATTTTTTTTATTCTGACTTTTTTAATTTTTTTTTCAATCTTAATTCTTATTTTGCCTACATTTAATAATAGCAATAATCAAGTGATCCCAAATGATAATATTATGCCAGATCCTTCTGAAGATTTGACAAGCCTTACAAGTAAAACTGAAGAGCTTGAATTAAGTCTATTTCAGAAAGATCAAAAAATTAAATTTAGAGATGATCAAATTAAAAATCTTCAAAGTGAATTTAAAAATATTCAATCACAATATGATTCAGTGATTTTAGAACTAAATAATATTAAAAATAGCTCAGATGACGAAGATTTGATTTCAGCAAATAAATACAAATCACTTCAAGAAGATTTAACTAAATTTAATATTCAAAATGATAAAAATATTTTATTAATTAAAAGTCTTAATAAACAAATTGATGATTTAAATAATTATATTCTTTTAAAAGATGAGGAAATTAAAAATATTATTTTAGATAATAAAAAATTAACAAAAGATTCTAAAAGTTTTTTTGCTAAAAATATAAAATTAGAAAGTGTGATTAAAGATCTTATAAAAAGTATTAACTACCAAAAAAATGAAATAAATTTACAGTTAAAGGAAATTAATAAACTAAAAGATAGATCACACCACGGCGGTTAATTTTTAATTAATAAACTGATTACATCCATCTATTAGTAGGTCTCTTAGATAAGTTGTGTGAGATCTATTAACATGAATATCATAACTGTGTTTTGCTTCATCATTATGATTACGAATTATTAGAATAGGGATTTTAGCAAAGATTGTTTGAGCAACTTTGGTATTGTCTTGCAATACATTCTCAATATCAAGGATCATGAACTTTCTCAACAATTGATTTACTTTATTACCATCAATACGTATTATTGTTTTGTTTTCAGAAATATCAGTAATGCTAGTATTTTCAGGATTTAATTTATTATTTAATTTATTAAGTATTTCATTAAAAATATTATGATTAAAAAAATTAATAAGCCATTCATTTGGACTAAGCCAGATTATTTGAAAATTTTTATTTTGAACTTTGGTATTTGAGTCCAAGGGGATTACAATTTCTAACACAACACCGAAATTACTAAGAAATTCTTTATCTTTTGCGTTTCCACGAATATTAAGTTTTCCAACAAAAGGTATTTCTTGAATTAAAATATTATTTTTTTCAGCAATAACATTTTCTAGTACGCTTTTTCTTTGCATAGTCATGCTAACAATCTTTCATTTTTAGGATCAATAAATACAGGGTTAGTTATTTCAACTTCAACACTTTTATTTAACATAGGCACAATAAGTTTTGTTCCTTTTTTATTTATTCCGTCTTTAACCATTGCTAAAGCTATTGATCGACCTAAGTTTGGAGAATAGTAACTTGATGTAATATGTCCAACCATAGGCATAGGTAAGGAAGTTTCAACCTCAACTAATTGTGCACCTTCTTCTAAAACTTCTGATGGATCAGTTGTTAATATTCCTACTAATTGTTTTCTATCCTTTTTAATAGTGTCACTTCTATAAAGAGCTCTTTTGCCAACAAAATCATATTTCTTTTTACTCACTATCCAATTCATATCTAAATCTACGGGTGTAACTGATCCATCTGTCTCTTGACCAACAATAATAAAACCTTTTTCTGCTCGAAGTACATGCATAGCTTCTGTTCCATAAGGGGTAATATTATAGTCTTTACCTAGATCAATACATTTTTCCCATAAACTCAAAGCGTAACTTGATGGAACATTAATTTCATAACAAATTTCACCAGTAAAACTAATTCTCATAACTCTACATTTGATATTATCTATTTTTAACTCTTTGAAACTCATATGGGGGAAATTTTCATTTGAAAAATTTTGGATAGGAAAAAGTGACTCTACTATTTTTCTACTATTAGGTCCGTTTAAGCTGATAGTTCCAAACTGTTCAGTTACAGATGTCATATAAACTTCGAGTTCTGGCCATTCTGTTTGTAGCCAGTCTTCAAGCTTGCTCATTACACTTGCAGCATTGCCTGTAGTTGTTGTCATTAAATAATGGTACTCACCAAGACGAGTGGTTACGCCATCATCAACAACCATACCGTCATCACCTAGCATAATGCCATAACGACATTTTCCAATGGCAAGTTTTGACCAAGCATTTGTGTAAACACGATTTAAAAACTCACTAACATCTCTTCCTTTTAAGTCAATTTTACCTAATGTTGATGCATCTAAAATTCCTAAACTATCTCTAGTAGCTTTAACTTCTCTATTAACTGCCTCATTTATGGTTTCGTTATTTTTTGGATAATACCAAGCTCTTTTCCATTGACCAACATCTTCGAATAAGGCGTTTTCATTCACATGCCACTTATGCATAGGTGTTGTTCTTTCTAAATCAAAAAACTCCTTTATATATCTTCCTGCCATTGCACCAAATGTAACTGGAGTATAAGGTAATCGAAAAGTAGTAGTGCCTAAATTAGATATTTTTTGTCCTGTAATTTCACTTATTATGCCGAGAGCATTAACATTACTTGTTTTACCTTGATCAGTCGCCATTCCATTAGTGGTATATCTTTTAACATGTTCAATAGATTGAAAACCTTCAGATAAAGCAATCTTAATATCTTTAGCAGTTACATCATTTTGAAAATCCACAAACATTTTTGATTTACTGATTTTATCTTTATCATTTATTAACCAAGTATTTTGTTGAGCAGCAACTTTTATATTTTCAGATTGGTAAATGTTTTCTTTTTGACTATTGTCAATCTCTTTATCAAGAAAATCATAAACAGACTCCTTTGTTTCATTTAAAATATTATTTAAATCAAAAACACCGTTACAAGAACCAATAGAAATGGTTTTTTGATGTGCTTGATGGGGCACAAAACATGAGTCTTCATCTCTAAATTTTAGCTTACCTCTTGATTGAGTAAATAAATGTACAGTTGGTGCCCAACCACCTGACATACAGAGTAAGTCACACTCTAAAACTTTAATATCATTATATTTAAAATCTTTATGAGTATTAATTTTTTTTATTGTAATACTTTTAATTTTTTTTCTTCCGGCAGTGTCGGAGATTATATAATCAGAATAAATCTTAATTCCAAGATTTTGAACCCTCAAAGGTAAATCTCCCTCAATTTTACTTCTCACATCAACTACTGCAGCTATATCAATATTTTGATGATGATAGTCGAGAACAGTTTGATAAGCACTATCATTATTCGTAAATATAATTATTTTCTTTCCAAGTTTAACACCATATCCATTAAGATATTTACTAACACTATTAGCAAGCATAATTCCCGGTCTATCATTATTATTAAAAGTTAAAGGTCTTTCGATAGAACCAGTAGCTAAGATTACTTTTTTTGCTCTTATTTTCCAAATCACTTGTCTAATTTCATTATTTTTTGCAATACCTCGATCTGGTTCAAGATCTTGAATGGCTAGTAAATAATTATAATGCATATAAGCAAATAATGTTGTGCTTGTTATAATTTCAATGTTTTTTGAATTTCTTAATTCTTCTAAAATTTTATCTTTCCAGTCTATTTGACTTTGATTATTTATTTTATTATCATTATCATTAGAGGATAAAATTGATCCACCTGTTTCAAATTCTTGCTCTACCAGTAAAACTTTTAAATTTTTAGAAGTTGCTATTCTAGCTGCATATAATCCACTAACTCCACTTCCAACAACTAATACATCACAATGATAATGATAATGCTCATATTTGTGAGGATCATCTTTTTTGGGTGAGTTACCTAATCCCGCCGCATGTCGAATAAAGTGTTCATATGTTTTCCAAAATTTAGGAGGCCACATAAATGTTTTATAATAAAAGCCAGCAGGGAAAAATGGTGATAATACATCATTAATTGCACCTATGTCATACTTTACACTTGGCCATCTATTTTGAGATGTAGCAATTAGTCCTTCATATAAAATAACTTCTGTAGCTCTTCTATTTGGTTCAGTAAATTCATTAATTTCTAATTGAACAATACCATTTGGTTCTTCACAACCTGCTGAAATTATTCCTCTTGGCCTATGATATTTAAAGCTTCTTCCAATAAGATGAACATCATTTGATAATAAAGCAGAAGCTAATGTATCTCCTTTGTATCCATAATATTTTTTTCCATCAAAAGTGAAGCTTATTTTTTTTTCTTGATTGATTTTTTTATTATTTTGTAATCTCATAATATTATTTTCTTGAAGTTGAAGAATTGCCAGATCCAATTGGAGGTTCACCACATGGCGTTAAAGGATCGTTTGAGTGAAGTTTAGGTGGCTGATCTCCCATATTATAGACAGCAAGAATTTCATCAGTAGCAGTGTTTCTTGCAACATTAAACCATTGTCTGCATCCAAAAATATGATTCCATCTTTCATATTGAAGACCTTTAATATTTTTACGAAGAAATAAATAATTTGCCCATTCGTCATCAGATAAATTAGGAGGATTTTTTGGTCTTTCTATATGAGCTTCACCACCACATGAAAACTCTTCTTGTTCTCTTTCGCCACAAAAGGGACATTTGATAAGTAACATTTTAATGTGCTACAGCTGCTGCGCCATGTTCATCAACAAGTTCGCCACTTGAAAACCTATTTATGCTAAAGGGGGCATTGAGAGCATGCGGCTGATCATTTGCAATTGTGTGTGCAAAAACCCAACCTGAGCCTGGGGTTGCTTTGAAGCCACCAGTTCCCCAACCACAATTAAAGTAAAGGCCATTAATATGGGTTTTGCTAATAATTGGACTAGCATCTGGACATATATCAACAATTCCACCCCAATGACGAAGCATTTTCATTCTTGAAAAAAGGGGAAACAATTCTACAATTGCCATTATTGTATCCTCAACAATATTAAAACCACCTCGCTGAGAATATGAGTTATAACCATCAGTTCCAGCGCCAATTACTAATTCACCTTTATCTGACTGAGACACGTATGCATGTATTGTATTTGACATAACCACTGTATCAATAACTGGCTTTATAGGCTCTGATACTAATGCTTGGAGTGGTCTACTTTCTAAAGGCAGTTTAATACCTGCCATGTTAGCAATTATACTACTATGACCAGCAGCAACAACTCCAATTTTTTTTGAATTAATCGTCCCTCTAGTCGTTTCAATACCAGTAACATTACCGTTATTTATATTTATTCCAGTAACTTCACAATTCTGAATTATATCTACACCCATAGCATCTGCCCCTCTTGCGTATCCCCAAGCAACAGCATCGTGTCTAGCTGTTCCTGCACGCCTTTGAAGAGTAGCTCCTAAAACTGGATAACGAATATCTTGGGATGTATTAATAATAGGGCAGAATTTTTTTACTTCTTCAGTAGTTAGCCATTCACAGTCGATGCCATTTAATCGATTTGCGTTCCATCTTCTTTTTAATTCTCTTACATCGTGTAAATTATGAGCAACATTCATAACTCCTCTTTGAGAGAACATTACATTATAATTAAGTTCCTGGGACATTCCTTCCCATAATTTTAGTGCGTGGTCATATATAGCGGCACTTTGATCCCATAAATAATTTGATCGAATTATAGTAGTATTTCTCCCAGTATTTCCTCCACCTATCCATCCTTTTTCAACGACAGCTATATTTTTAATACCATGGTTTTTTGCCAAATAATAAGCAGTTGTTAATCCATGACCACCACCACCGATAATAATAGCATCATATTCTTTTTGTATTTCAGGATTCCTCCATGCAGGCTGCCAATTTTCATGGTAACTAAGTGCATTTTTAATAAGTGAAAATACAGAATATTTCTTGGATCTTTTAATCATAATAATAGAATTCTATTTCTTATCAGCTTTAAAAGAGACCTTCAATTTCTCCTTGAGAATTTAACCTTATTGAATCTGCCGCAGGAACACTTGGCAAACCTGGCATAGTCATTATTTCACCACATACAACTACAATAAATTCAGCCCCACTTGATAAGCGCACTTCTCTAATAGGAATTGAATGGTTTACTGGAGCTCCCTTAAGTGTTGGGTCGGTAGAAAAACTATATTGAGTTTTAGCAATACAAATAGGAAAATTTCCATATCCCTGTTCTTCAAATAATTTTAATTGATCCCTAATTTTGGAATCCGCAATTATATCATCGGCTCTGTAAATTTCTTTAGCAATCTTTTTAACTTTATCGAGAAGGGGTATATTTTCTTCATAAATATATTTAAAATTACTTTCTTGATCAGTAAGTTCTACTACTTTATTAGCTAAGTCAACTGTCCCATTACTGCCTTTGGCCCAATGTTCGCATGAAATTGCTTCAATATTTAATTTTTTGCACTCTTCTTTAAGTGCCTCAATTTCTTTTTCTGTATCCGCAACAAAATGATTTATAGCCACAACTACAGGCAACCCAAATTTTTGTATATTTTCAATATGACGTTTTAGATTTGAAGTTCCTTCAATTACCGCATTAACATTTTCAGTTTGCAAATCTTTTTTATTTACCCCACCATGCATTTTTAATGCCCGAATAGTGGCAACTAATACAACAGCACTTGGTTTTAGTTCTCCTTTACGACATTTTATATCAAGAAATTTTTCAGCACCTAAATCAGCTCCAAAACCAGCCTCTGTAACAACGTACTCACTTAAATTCAAACTAGTTTTTGTTGCTATAATACTGTTGCAACCATGTGCTATATTTGCAAATGGACCTCCGTGAATGATAGCTGGATTATTTTCTAAAGTCTGCACTAAATTTGGCATAAGTGCCTCTTTAAGAAGGACTGTCATTGGTCCGTGGGCATTTAAATCTTTAGCAAAGATAGCTTTTTTATTTCTAGTATAAGCAACTGTTATATTTCCAAGTCTTCTCTCTAAATCTTCCAAGTCGCTAGCTAAACAAAAAATTGCCATGACTTCTGATGCAACTGTAATATTAAAACCATCTGTTCTAGGATATCCATTTGCAACTCCCCCAAGATTAGCAGTTATTTCTCTTAAGGCTCTATCATTTAAATCTACACACCGTTTCCAACTTACTCTTCTCGTATCAATTTCGAGTTTGTTTCCCCAATAAATATGATTATCTATTAAAGAAGCTAATAAGTTATTTGCAGAAGTTATTGCATGAAAATCACCTGTGAAGTGTAAATTAATGTTTTCCATAGGTACTACTTGAGCGTAACCACCTCCAGCAGCGCCACCCTTCATACCAAAGCTTGGACCAAGGCTCGGTTCTCTCAGACAAACAATGCTTTGTTTTCCTATTTTACATAATCCATCACTTAATCCAACAGAGGTAGTTGTTTTACCTTCACCTGCAGGAGTTGGAGTTATGGCAGTAACAAGAATTAATTTTGAGTTTTCTTTTTTTTCTTTAATTTTATTAAAATCAATTTTTGCAATATGGTGACCAAATGGGTGAAGATCATTTTCATCTAAACTTAATTTTGATGCAATTTCTGTAATATTTTTTTTTGTTGCCTTACGTGCTATCTCTATATCTGACATAAACTCCCTTAATTTTTAAGGATTTATAGATGATGTTTTTTAGGATCTAAATGCTTATTTCAAACTACGAAATAAAAATTGTTGATATTATATTATAGTTAATTATTCAAATTTTTGACCATTATAACTTAAATTAGGCTTATCTATTGTTTTTAGCCAGTCACTTGTTTTTTTGATTCCTCCAAATGCATAAAAATGTATTTTTTTTAGTTTTGAGTCTGGGTTTTCTAATCGGTAACTCGCTAAGTCATATATTAACTTATCAGGACTTCTTGTGGTTGCTAGCTTTGTAATATTTAGAGCTTGTTTTGATAAGAATCTTATAGAGTTACCAATACCGCATGAACGGGCATAACCCAATAAGGTTTTTAAAGTTGCAGGTCCAGGAATGCCTGCATGTATTTCTAGTTTATTATTTAACGTTTTTAGATGGGTCTCCCAATTTTTTATAGACTCAGCCTCAAAGAAAAATTGTGTAGCTAAATACATTTTAAAATCTGCATTTTTTGAAAAATTATTTTTTTGTACAATAGCCTTATCTAAATCTTCTTGCTTTACATCTGGGTTCCCTTCAGGATGCCCTGCTAGTCCAACTTCTCTAAAATTATATTTTGATAGTAAGTCAGTTTTAAGTATTTCGATTGAACTTGAAATATTTCCTTTTTGACTACCTCCACCTCCAATAACTAAAATTTTTGAACATCCACAATCTTCAGATAGCATCTTTAGGTATTTTTCTAATTCATTATTACTCACAATTGTTCTCGCGGGTAAATGAGGAATAACTGAATACCCTTCAAGCTTAAGTTTTTTTGCAGTATCAGTTACTTTATTCATCTCTTCATCTGGCAAATAAGTAATATAGATATTATTTTTTTTAGGAATTAACTCTGAAAAACTTCCGTATTTAGCATATACATTTGGTGTGGTTTCTATTGAATAGCTTGATAAAAGATTTGAAGCAGCTTCAATTATATTATTTGTCATAGAAATATTTATTTTGTTATTATAATAACGGATGAATAAATGATATATTCTAAATTTACCATCGTTACTTTTTATCAATTTAAAAAAATACACGATATTTTAAAATTTAAAAATACACTCTCTCATTTTTGTAAATTTAATAAAATTAAAGGTACTATTATTTTGGCAAAAGAGGGCATCAATGGAACTATTGCTGGAATGCCTAACAGCATTAAAGAATTTGAAAATCTAATAATTAAGATGGGGCTTAATGATCATAATCCAAAATATTCTTATTTAAAGTATATGCCATTCTTTAGGTTAAAGGTACGTGAAAAAAAAGAGATAGTTACATTAAGAACTAAGATTGCAGATCCAGAAAGTATTACAGGAAATAAAATAAAACCTGATCAATGGAATCAGTTTATAACTAAAGATGATACTATTTTAATTGATGTTAGAAATGATTTTGAGGTTAAGATGGGAACTTTTAAAGGCTCGGTAAATCCAAATACAAAAAGTTTTACAGAGTTTAAAGCATATCTAAAAAACAATCTTGAAGATGCAAAAAATAAAAAAATTGCTATGTTTTGTACTGGTGGAATTAGATGTGAAAAAATTTCTTCTTACATGATTAAGAAAGGCTTCAGAGACGTTAATCAACTGTATGGGGGTATTTTAAATTATCTTGAAAATATTCCTAATACTAAATCATTATGGGATGGAGAGTGTTTTGTTTTTGATAATAGAGTTTCTGTTCAAAATGAGCTTAAAGATGGAACATTCAAGCTATGTCATGCTTGTAGGCATCCACTATCTAAAAAACAGCTTAAATCAAAAAAATACTCTAAGGGAGTTTCATGTCCTAACTGTTATGGTAAAATTAGTGACTCTAAGAAAAGCAGTTTAATTGATAGAAATAAACAAATCGCTGTAGCTAAAAAAAAAGGTCTTTATAGTCCCTATATTAAGCAAACAGTAATTGACGTTTAAAAAATACTTTATTTCGATATTTTTTAATATATAGGACTCACATGGCAAAGAAATCATATGCTCTAAAACAGCTATTACCTGAAGAAAACCCTAAAACAGGCACAAAATATATCGTTAGAAAGCCAACTAAGGGTATGAAAGTAGCAGAAAAGCTAAGATTAAAAAAATATGACCCAGTTCTTAAAAAACATGTCTGGTTTGTTGAGAAAAAGATGCCTCCACATAGTAAATAAATAACCTTTTTTTTATTTTTTTTTAACCTAACTTTATACCTATGAGTAAAAAAATAGGGGTTCATTGGTTTAGATTAGACTTGCGATTAAATGATAACCCTTCATTAGAAAAATTATCAAAAGAAGTTGACTCAGTTTTACCTATATATATTTTTGATGAAAATATTAAGATTGGACAAGCTTCTAAGTGCTGGTTAGAAAAGTCGTTAGAAAAACTTAATGCTGAACTAAATAAATTAGAGAGCAAGCTTTATGTATTTAAAGGTGATTCAAAAAAAATCATAGGTGAAATTATTAATAATAAAAACATATCTCATGTTTTTTGGAACAGATTGTATGACAAGAAATCAATTAAACGTGATAAAGATATTAAATCTTTTTTGATTAATAAATCAATTGCTTCAAATACATTTAACGGATACCTTCTAACTGAACCATGGAACATAAAAAATAAGTCTGGAAGTTTTTTTAAAGTTTTTACCCCATTTTGGAAGACAAACTTTGAGTTGTTAAAAGAAAAAAAATTAAAAAAAAAATCTTCAAGTAAAATTCTTTTTTATAAAAAGAAAATAAATTTAAAAGAACATAGTTTAAAAATAAATATACCTAGAAAAAAATGGATGAATAAAATACTTTCCCATTGGGATATAGGTGAGCAATCTGCTCAATTAAGACTTAAGAATTTTATAAAAAATAAACTAAATAATTATGGTTCAGGGAGGGATAGGCCTGATATTGAATTTACATCTCGTCTTTCAGCACATCTTCATTTTGGAGAAATTTCACCAATGAGAGTATTTTCAGATGTTATGAATTCTAAAATTGATGGTGATAATAAACAAAAATATTTATCAGAAATTGGTTGGCGAGACTTTTCTTATAATTTACTTTTTAATTACCCAGAAATAACTGAGTTACCAATTCAATCAAAGTTTCTAAAATTCCCATGGTTAAAAGATAGTAATTCTATAAAACAATGGAAAGCTGGAAAAACTGGAGTTCCAATAGTTGATGCAGGAATGAAAGAGCTTTACGAAATGGGGTGGATGCATAATAGGGTGAGGATGATTGTTGGATCTTTTTTAACAAAAAATCTTTTATTGCACTGGAAAAATGGAGAAAATTGGTTATTTGATACACTAGTTGATGCTGATATTGGTTCAAATGCAGCAGGTTGGCAATGGATTTCTGGAAGTGGTGCTAATGCAAGTCCTTACTTTAGGATATTTAATCCAGTTTTACAGGGTAAAAAATTTGATCCTAAAGGGGATTATGTTAGAAAATACATACCTTCTTTAAATAAAATTCCTGATAAATTTGTACACTCTCCTTGGGAAATGAGTGTTGATGATCAAAAAAAATATAATTTTAACTTGGGTAAAGATTATCCATTACCAATTGTTGACTTAAATGAAACTAGAAAAAGAGCTTTAGCAGCCTTTAAAAGTATAAGTGAATAATACTCAGAAAAAAAAAATAGCTATTATTGGATCTGGAATTTCTGGAATTAGTGCTTCATACTTTCTTTCATCTAAGTATGAAGTTCAACTTTATGAAAAAAATAATTATTTAGGTGGTCATACAAGAACTATTAATATTTCCACAGATAACAATTTGCCAATTGATACCGGTTTTATAGTTTATAATAATAAAAATTATCCTGATTTAATAAAATTTTTTGATCATTTACATGTTCAAACTTTAAATTCAGAAATGTCATTTGCAGTTTCGGATATTTTTTCTAATATTGAATATAGTGGTAAAAATTTTAAAACTTTATTTGCTCAATATAAAAATATTTTTAGTTTTGACTTTATTAAAATGATTTACGAAATTTATAGATTTTATAAGTTATGTAAGAAAACTAAATTACATAACATAGATAACAATATGACAATTACTGATTTTTTAAATATGCATAATTTTTCTATGTATTTTAGAAATTTACATATTTATCCATTAATCTCATCTATTTGGTCAACTAATCAAATTGATGCTGGCAATTTCCCTTTCCATTTATTTATAAATTTTTTTCGTAATCATGATCTATTTAGTTTGAAAAATAGACCACAGTGGAAATTTGTAAAAGGGGGGAGTAATTCATATATTAAGAAAATTTTAGATCATAAAAAATTTCATTACACTCTTAATAGTAAAATCTCTAAAGTTATAAGATCTAATAATCAAATTAAAATAATTGAAAATAAAGAAGAAAGATCATTTGATTATTTAGTTATGGCTACTCATGCGGATCAAGTGCTGAAAATTCTAGATAAACCAACTGAGCTTGAAAAAAATATTCTATCAATTTTTGAATACACGAATAATAAAGCTTATCTTCACTCAGATTCCAAAATGATGCCAAAAGATAAAAAGACATGGTCTAGTTGGAATTTTATTAAAAATAAAAAAAATAATCATGCATTTACATTGACGTATTGGATGAATAATCTTCAAAAATTGAAAAGTAACTCAGATTATTTTGTGACTATTAATCCAGATAAAATACCTAAACTTATTCATGATGAAACTTCTTTCAAGCACCCTAAATTTAATTTATTGACAAGCAAATATCAGAAAAGTTTAAAAAATTTGCAAGGAATCAATAATACTTTTTTTTGTGGAGCATATCATGGTTTTGGATTTCACGAGGATGGAATTCAATCTGCTGCTTATGTTGCTAATATGTTGGAGGTTGATATACCGTGGAAAAGAGATAAGACTTTTTATAATAGACTGCAGTATTAAAATAATGAACACTAAGTTATTAATTTCTTCAATAGTCCATAAACGTTATGGAGAAATTGAACATTTTTTTAAATATAAAGTCCCAAGTATATTTTTAGATCTGGATGAAATTGAAATTTTAAAAGCAAAATCAAAAATTTTTTCAATCAATTCATTTAATATATTTTCATTTAATGAAAAAGACCACGGATACAGAGATGAAAGATCAGTTAAAGAGTATATCAGTCAATCATTAAGAAAATATAAAATAAATTATAATAAGTTAAAAATAAAAATTCTATGTTTTCCAAGATTGTTTGGATATGTTTTTAATCCACTTTCAGTATTATATTGTTATGATGAAAAAAAGTTAATAGCAATATTTTATGAAGTAAAAAATACTTCTAATGAACAACATACTTATATTTTTGCCAATGCTGAAAATACAACTAAAAAAAGTCTTAAACATGAATGCGATAAAGATTTTTACGTCTCTCCATTTATTGGAATGAGAGGTAAGTATAAATTCACAAACAGATTAACAAATGATCAAATCAATATAATCATTGATTTATATAATGAGAACAATCAAAAAATATTAATGGCTTCACAATCTGGAAAGTTTATTGAATTTAAAGGATTTAAATTATTAAAATATAATCTTTTAAACCCTCTTTTAGGACTGAAAGTTATGGTGGCAATATTATTTGAGGCTTTAAGAATTGTTTTAAAAGGTGGTAAATATAATGCTAGAAAGAAAAAAATAAAAGATACCATGTCTTTTGAAGGAAGTTTTTAATGAATTATGTAAATGATAAATTTCAGCAATCATTCGAGATTGTGGCACAAAAATTTTTATCTAAAATACAGTTCGGAGAATTATCAGTCAAGTTTCCTTCTGGAGTTATGAAGCAATTTAATGGCAATCACAGTAATGAAAAAGCTGATTTAACTATAAATAATTACAAGTTTATATCTAAAATACTTAAGAAAAAATCTGTTGGGTTTGCAGAATCTTATATGGATGGTGATTTTACCTCATCTAATTTAACTAATTTACTTATGCTTGCACTTAAGAATGAAAAATATTTTTTAAAAAATTTAAAAAATAATTTTTTTTTTAATATTTTTTCTAATTTTAAACACTTTCTTAATGAAAATACAAAATCTCAAAGTAAAAAAAATATTAGTTATCATTATGATCTAGGCAATAATTTTTATACTAAGTGGCTAGATAATAGTATGACATATTCATCTGCATTTTTTGAGCAAGAAAATCAAAACTTATTTGATGCCCAACTAAATAAATATCACAAAATTGCAGAAGCACTTGACTTAAATGAAAATTCTAAAGTTTTAGAGATAGGTTGTGGCTGGGGTGGTTTTTCAGCATATGCTGCAAAAAACTTTAAATCAAAAATTGATGCAATTACTATTTCTAAAGCTCAATTTGAATATGCTTCAAATAAAATTCAAAAAGAAGGTTTGAATGAAAAAGTATCGATTAAGTTTAAAGACTACAGAGATATTGATAAACAATATACAAATATTGCTTCAATCGAAATGTTTGAAGCCGTTGGTAAAAAATATTGGGAAAATTATTTTGAAGTGGTTAAGAGTTCTCTATTAAATTCTGGTAAAGCAGCATTACAAATCATTACGATTGATAAAAAAAGATCATTTGAATATCAAAGACAGCCAGATTTTATTCAACAATATATATTTCCTGGTGGAATGCTGCCAACAAAAGAAGAGCTTAGACAAATTAATCAAAATTTGGGTCTTGATTTTAATGAAACTAAAAGTTTCGGCATATCATATGCTAAAACACTTAATGTATGGAATAATCGGTTCCAATCATCTTGGCAAGATTTAGTGAAACAAGGCTTTAATGAGAGGTTTAAGAGAATGTGGGAGTTTTATTTATCTTACTGTGAAACAGGGTTCATAAGCAAATCTACTGATGTGTCACATTTTCTTATTAAAAAATGAATAAATTAAAAGCTATATTAATCCTTTCTGGTTATCAGTTAACTTGGCTTTTATGTGTTTTTGGCGAATTAATATATAATAGTTATTTACCTGGTCTTATTTTCGGTTTATTTTTTTTATATGTGACATTTATAAAATCTGACAATAAAAAAAATTTTATTTCAATTTT